>Ga0123342_1000463_pt1 | contig 63919 bp, 53 predicted proteins | sample Turbeawhitnodule_FD_89960 | JGI IMG/M metagenome (GOLD analysis project Ga0123342, IMG submission 89960) | Root nodule microbial communities of legume samples collected from Mexico - Turtle bean Mexico white nodule | ecosystem: Host-associated > Plants > Roots > Nodule | place: Mexico: Nepantla... | reverse complement strand
TGTAAAGTAAAAAAATATTTTTTATAAAAAAAATTATAATTTTTTTATGAAAAAAAAAATATAAAAAAAAAAAAATTTATGAAATTAAGTTAATATAATAAAAAAAAAGTTAGAAGTGTAAATAATAAAAAAAAAAAAAAAAAACTCTGAAGTCCACTAGTTCTCGAGAAAGGACATTTCATCCCACATGTGTAACCAAGGTTAAAACAAAGTAAATAGAAAGATAAATCCCGAGTAAGGAAAGCATGACCAAGGAGGCAAAGCATACTCTCCATTTTTTTGCCAATTATAATCCTATTCTTAAATGAAGAATGAAGATTTAGTTTATATAATGTGTGTTCATGTGTTTGTATAAGTATGTTTTTCCTCTTAGCAAGTTGATTTATCTAAGAATGAAAGGATGATAAACACTAAAAAAGAGTATTTAACACTCAAGAAGAAACTAAAAAATGCATGGCAAAAGAGAAAGAAAAAAAAAACAATAATTACACACAATACAAGAGAATGCAAAAAGGAATATTAACAAGATACAAGAGTAAAGTGTTTGAAGGGGAGATAAAGAAGAGCTTAAACCAATTAAATAAACATTATCCTATATATCATTAATATTCTTTCTTGTTTAGAAACAAGTTAGGACAAATTTAAGAGTTAAATCAAGTTAAAAAGCAGCCTTCTTAATGTATATTTGACTACGTGAGAGTATTAACCATATTTGTTAAAAGTTAGTATAATTAGAAAATATTCTCCTAGAAGGACTTAATTTTTATAGTGGATTCTGGCTTATAAATAATTAAAGTAGTTAATGAAATAGGTATTTCAAGACCATTTTAACATTCAAGTCATATATGAAATATATCACTTTAGTGAAATAAATGTGTTCTGTGTTGATAAGTTTCATATTTTCTCTTTAAAAAAAATCAGAACAATTATCTTTCTTTTGTAAGGTGATTTATTCTTCATTTCTTCATTTTTTATTTTTATTTTCAAATCTTATTTTCTATTATTTCTTTCTCTCGTCAATATCATATCTCCATGGATTTCATGAGTTAGGTTAAAAAAAAACCTCAAAGTTATAACAATTAGTAATTTCTCACCTTAACCATGATGTATTATAAAATCCTTTCTATCTTTTATTTTCCTTTCAAGCAACCCCAACCCCTTTACAATGGTGGCAACCCACCCCCAATTTACTTATCTATCATATTTTGTTAGCATATCTCTTATGCAACTTTTTTACCTTCTCATAAATCATATAAAAGCCTAATGTGCATGATACAAATATTGTGACACCGAAAATAAATTTAATAATATAATTACTTTTATACGTACAAGAACTAATTTTGGTAATTTAAGAAAAATGACTCCTTTAGAAAAGTTTCCGTATGACAACAATAAAATCTAGCAAACACGGGTAAGAACTCTTGGTTTATTAAATATATTTTTTCTTCCTTCACCCCATAATTTTTGCATACATCCTCATAAAATTTGGAGAAATTTAAATCATCCATAGGATCAGATCAGATTTTTTTATTGCACAATATAAAATCGTTTTCTAAGTTCCATAATTCAAAATACATTTTCATGTATTTTAAATTATAAAATCCAAAATATATTTAGATACTATATCAATATTACATTTTTGAATTTCAAATGACATAATCCAAAATACGTTTTTAAATTATTTGATTTAAAATATATTTTTGATTTATTCAATTTAAAATATAAATGTATTTAAGATTTTTCAAATTTTACAATCTAAAATATTCTTAAATCTAGATATTTAAACCTTTTCATCACCTATGCAAGTGTAGAAAAAAAAACTAAACCCTAAACCCTAAACCCTAAACAATCCATTAAATGTTCTTTCTTCCGGCACCTTTATCTTCTTATAATACTCCCATAATTTATTTAATTTAGAAATATCTTTATGTAAAACAATTAATTTTATGATATTTTCTTTGTGGAGATGAGTGGGATAAGTGCGTGAAGAGTTTGGTGAAGGTCATGGTAGTCGTTGCTTTCATCGTGAGTTACAAGATGGTTTGTGGTTCTTTTTCATGGTGGTAATAGTTAGAGGTTTGCATTTACGGTGATTTTTTTATTGGTGTAAGTTTTGGTTTGGTTTTAATTATATTTTGGATTGTGTAATATGGAGATCCACCAGATTACACAATCTAAAATAATTTGAAATTTTTGTATACCTTTCGGATTGGGCAATCCGAACCGTGTTCTCGGATCCAGAGAAACATTTCGAATTGACCAATCTGTAATATAATGTTGTATTTCATATTGCGTAATTCATAATGTTTATCCATATCTAGGAACAAGTTTCGGATTGTCCAATGCAAAAGGTATAAACAATTTTCAAATCATTTTGAATTGTGTAATCCAGAACGTGTTTCTGAATCTAGGAAAATGCTCTGGATTGGCCAATCTCAAGTGCAATGGTCAAGAAAACCTAATGTGGAAGGTGTTCTCATATCTAGAATACCTTCTAGATTAGAGTGCCTAACATTTGATTTCCATATTAGCCAATCTATAATGTATTTGTGGATCCAGAAACACCTTCTGGATTGGCCAATCCAAAAACACCTTCTGGATTGTCCAATCCAAAAACACCTTCTAGATTGGCCAATCCAGAAGTCAAACGCTAGACGCTCTACTATGGAACGTTTTTTGTAAGACATAAAGATCATTTTATTGTTCAAATTATAATAAAATGTTTATTTATGATTAGCTAATGTAAATATAGGAGAGTGATTGTTGAAGTATAGACATGGAATCCAAAAATTTTACCAAAAGATCCAATGAAGTAGATAAGATGTCTGTTATGGAAGAGTTAGTGAATTATGTGCCCATTGAACATGAACTAGTTGAAGGGGACTACGGTAGCCATTTTACAACAGATGAGGTGAATAACATTTCATTGATGTATATTATAATTTTAACAAGTGATGTATTATTATGTTGTAATAACTTTGTGTTTGCTACATAAGAATACTTACTTCAATAGGTGCATAGGGTTGGTTATGAACTTGGTTTTGTGATAGTCATTATTAAATATGATACAGCAAATGAAAAGCAAGGAGAAAGACATGTGTCTTCTTAGGTTGTGAAAGGGGTAGTAGGTATAGAAAATACAAGAATTATTTGGAGGTTATTGTAACAAGTACTCAAAAATGTCATTGTCCCTCTAAATTACAAGGTAAACCTATTGGAAAGGGTGAAGGTTGGATACGCGAGGTAATATGTGGTACTCATAATCATGATTTGTATGAAACATTAGTTGGCCATCCCTATGTCGGTAGATTAAAAGCGAATGAACACTCCATTATTGTTGACATGAATAAAAGCATGATTAAGTTGTCTAACAAATTACGTAATTTGGAAGAGAATAGCAAGTATAATATGACAATAATAAAGTAAGTATACAATGCGAGATGCTCATACAGGAGATCAGTTAGAAAACCAAGAACTGAATTACAACAATTAATGATGTTGTTAAACTGTGACAACTATATTCACTAGAGTAGGTGTCCTAAGTATTCGCAAGTTGTTAGCGATGTTTTTTAGACTCATCCAGATGTTGTGAAATTGTTGAATGCATTTAGCATTGTGTTCTTGATGGATATCACTTACAAAACCAACAAATGTAGATTGCATTTGCTTAATATTGTCGATGTGACCTCCATAGGCCTGACCTTCTCTGCTGATTTTGCGTTCTTATCAAAGAGAAAAGAACTTCATATGGGCATTAGAAAAATTTACATGCTCATTGTTGACATCGAATGTCAGACTTAAAGTCATTGTTTGTGATAGAGACCTTGCTTTGATGAATGCAATTAGCATTGTCTTTCTTAAAGTTATCAATATTTTGTGTTGATTTCACATCAATAAGAATATCAAAGCAAAGTGTTAAATGTTAGTTGATTATGTGGAAGTTTGGCAAGTTATCATGGATTCATGGGGTTGTGATTGATTGTATTGTGTCTGCTGAATTTGATGGATTTCTTAAACATTTTCAAAGTATTTGTTCACCATGGTCATTATTTGTTGAATATGCAACAACAGATGAGTCATTCCACACAAGAAAAAGTTTGCAAAGACATGGACAAATTCGTTGATGCATTTGGAAAATACAACATCAAGTAGGTATGGTTATACGTCTTGTGATGAACTTTGTTTAGCATGCTTTTACTTTGTATACAAGGTGTAGACTGTATAATTGTTCTATGTTTTGTAATATGCAGGGTTGAATTTGTTCACTGGTCTTTGAAGCGAGTATTACAGAATAGCATTGGAGACATGTGTTTGTTTTGGGATGCAACAAAACACGTTATTATACTTCAACTTAATAAAATTAAGGCATCTTTTCATGAGTTTACATGTTATAGGATACACATTCAATGTGAACTTGTGTAAAAGACTAGTTAGCTTTGTATCTAAACATGCTTTGATGCACATTACCGAAGAGTTTGATCGAGTGAACCATGTGAGTTTTGATAGTGAACGTTGTGGATGTGTACTGAGACAGACTCACGATCTACCATGTGCTTGTGAACTAGGTAGATATGTTATGGGTATCATCCCACTGAATGAAGTTAATGTTGTGTGGACTAGATTGAGGTTTACTAGATATATCGCAATGCGATTCATCGTCTGAGTTGTCCATTTAACAAGAATTTGACATCATTTAAAGTCAGTTCAAACAGGTTTATATATGTGGTAAAGTGGCAATCAAGTCGGTTCAGATGACATTAGAGGTCGTGGAATGGCATGCTCATAGCCATATTGGCGCAACACACACTTGAGCATATGTCTATAATAAACTGCTCAATCAAATGTGGCCAAAGAATAAATAAATAAACTCGAAAGGCCTACTCAAGCAGTGGTTACCATACGGAGTCCAAGTGACTGCATTATATGTAATTTCATCCAACTACATCGCACAACAACAACAACAAAAATATGATTTGCAATGAGGTATCATGTTGCCCACGAGTGTACTTCATCATAGTTGGGATTAATATCCCTCATTCTCATGTCTGGGAAGTGTTCATATATTCATGCATGTGTAAATTCGAACAAAAAGTTATATAGGAATTAATATGACATTTTGGACTCTAAGTATTTTAAAATTATTTGTATAGTTTCATACCTAAATCAGCATCACATAACTATCCAACTGCTTCGTATTTGCATAGCATACAAATGAGTAAGTAACAACAAGTATGAAACATATATATATATATATATATATATGTGTGTGTGTGTGTGTGTGTGTCTGTGTGTATGTGGCGCTCTTATTAGCCAATGTGGTGCATCTAACTAGATGCAACAAGTATGCCCTTGCAACACACTCCTAGGAGTGACAGATGCAACAGTCCCGATAAAACTTTTTTACCCAACTCAGTCATACATAGGTGATGTGACATTGCCTTACCATGACCCTCATCCACCCCTAGCAACTCCACCAACACACTCACAGCTCCACCGCATTCCAAAAGGACACATGTAAGGAATTGGTCCAAAATGGATAGATGTAAAAGAAACAACATATCATCAAGTGTTATTGTCATATCACCTATGGAAAGGTGTTGGTCTCCTCATGTCACCTCTCCACAAAGGCAAAAATCAGCCCTTTGTCCACCACCTCATAGCTAATGTTGCACAAAGGCAATAATCTAGAATTAAGGACAAGAGGCTCAATTTTAGCTAGGCATCCAAATTTCCCTAACTTTCTACATGAGAGACCAATTTTAGTTTTTCCTGATCCTAACAGAAATATTTGTATTTATTCAATATGATTCAACATAAAATCTAAATCACAACAATTTAATTCAAGGGTTTTCCGTTCTTACCTCACTCTCCCACAGCCTGACAAACACATGATCAACAAAATTAACAAAGATAGGTCAGATGATCCTACATATCTTAGACTTTGTTCTAGTTATTAAATATTAGAATAGAATTTCATTTCTTGTAAAATAATGATGACCTACACAATTAGGTCAAGTAGTGTAGAAATTTGATTTGTAATTACCTTTAACTAGACTAGGATTAGGTTTAGAATTTCTAAACCTACCTAGAGTTTAATTGAGCTCAATTATGACCCAACTTAAAGCCTAGGTTGGTGATAAGAAACCTAAAAGGTGCATATGAAGTTTTTAAATTTGAATCACCATCCATCTTGGCTCTTCAAAAATTCATATCAATACATTAGAGTTATGATGTTGAATTTGTAAGTCTTATCTCTCTTTTGTCTAACCTCTGTAAGATATACACCTTTTGATCTCTTCTTATTTTTTCAATTGATTAGACCTCACCTATCACTCTCCAATATATCTCATACCACTCCAAACTCCATGGGAATTCTATGAGTTTTACTTTGATTACATTCCTCAATTGCTTTGCAACCAAATTCCAAGTCAACCAGTGCTAGTTTCACAACCATGAAGAAGAAACTCCATTAGTGAGAGGGTGAAATAAGAATCAAAAACCATTGAACTAATTGTTGTGTCTAAATATTTATGTTGAATCAAGAATAAATACATTTCATAACACATTTTCCATAACAAAATTTTCATAATAAAATTTCCAAAACACATGAAATACATTCCATAACAAGTTTTTCAAAACAAGATCTCCGTAATAAAATTTTCAAAACGCATACAATACATTCTAAAAGCAAACTTTTCACAATGATACCTTCTGCAATGCATTTTTCAAAACAAACTTTCCATAACACGTAAATGTATTCCAAAAAAGAACTTTTCAGAATGAGATTTTTTTTTGTTCTTTTAAGTGTGGCACTCTCCTTCTATTCTTCTACAGTGATAATGGTACAAAGAACTTGCGGGGATGGTAGGGTGGCAGGGAGAAGCGCGCAGGACAAGTTGGTCATTTCACTCAATTGTGGGGGTGCATGTTCAAAAAAGAGGGTGCAGGAAGTAAAATCCAATTATCAAACGATGCCTCTTCTTTGTCCTCTAACTTTCTAAACTATTTAATGTCGTGTTTTCATCCAAATTTTTTGCTCTTTGATTTTAGAAAGCTCTTCAACAATTTTTTTTATAAAATAATTTTTTAAGACAAAATAGCCAGATCATGATCAAACATCCTTAAACACTAAAATGGAAATAAATGGAGCCTGAACCTTCATCCAAAGGTAAAAATGCACTCAGCTGTTCCGATTTTGATGAAACCAAACTTTAGGCAGGCTGCAAGATTAAATTAAAATCTTATTCATAGAGTATATTATCTGCAAGATTAAGCTTATATCGTTTCCTTACAAAATCATTTGAAACTCGATAATGCATTTGCACCACGACTAGATGATTCTGTGTTCAATAGAGTAGCTGATTACGGATGTGGCACACTAATCTTTCAACAACTCATCTACCTTATTTAACCAGATGTCATATATATCAGGGGAGAACAGAACAAAGTGCACCTGAAACAAACATTTAAACGCAGTTACATATTTTAAAACGTTAATGACATAAACACTTTCTTATATATTACAAAATTTATCAATCAAATTCCGACCTTTCAGATATAGCAATAAAGTATCTCGCCTCATCTCATACTTCTATATAGTATTTACAAGAGTACGTTCAGAACCACAAAATTTAAACATTTATACGTAAATACATATTCTAAACACCAAATCAAAGAATTTTCACCTTATTATATACAAAATTTATCAATCAAACTTTTAACCTGGGCTGCCTCGCCTGATCTCATAATTCTATAGAATTTACAAGTGTAAGGATTTGGAACCACAAAATTGGGAATTGAATTAAATAAATGCTATCTTTTCTGAAAAGTTACAAAGTAGGAATTGATTTGATTTTCAAACAAACTCCTAAATTTGAAAAGTTATGAAATGGGAACTGTTAGGACCAATCAGAGCAAGCACCTTTAATGGAAAAGGGTCAAAGGTGTATTATAGGAGGAAAGGGAATAGCTAAAAGGAGGTTAGGAGAGTTAGTTTTGTGAATCATTGTTTCCCTACTGTCAGAAACCTTGATTTATGCTACACATAATATTTCGCAGTAGAGTTTTAATTACATAATTAGGATATTTAATTATATTCCATACTTAGGAGGACAAATACTGAGAGTATATTTTATATTTATTGTAAAGGATATTTGATCCTAAATTATAAGGATAGATTATATCCTTCATAAATTAGGATTTTCCATTATTAAGCTTTTGTATTCTATTTAAGACAATTGCTCCTCCATGAATATCATCAAAAACAGGATTTCTAACATGGTATCAGCACTCTAAAATCCGTGGGAGCCAGTTTAAACTCTTGCGCAGCATGCATTGCTGTAAAACCACACCCCTTTCTTTGCTCCTTTTATTCACCTTCGCAACTTGCATTCATGCAACACCACAACCCTTTATTTATTCCATTGTATTCCTTCTAAGTCTGCCTTGTCATACTTCAAACCTCAAAAAATGTCCTATAATCAAAGAATCCTTAACCAATCAGACAATTTGGGTAATGTAGAACTTTGTTGGAGATCCCACATCGACTAGAGATTAGGACATTTCATTGTATATAAGTGGGTGCAAACCTCAACCTCATGCCAAGAGTGACAGCTCGTGCGTGGGACATATTATGAGTGGTCCGATAATGGCCCGATAGCGAGTGGCCTGATACGTCCAACAAACACTCGCTATGATAGGCTCGAAATGGCTCTGATACCATGCTAATAAGTGGACTTAAACAAACTCCATAATATTCAACCAAGCCTTAGGCTTAATGGGAAAAATTACCTGAAATGGTCCCACTTTGTCCAAACCATTTTAAAAGGGAAGGGAAAATCAGGTCATCTCACTAACAATCTCCATGGTCTTTAGATCCCAAATTTGTAGCATGGGCGGGACAAGGTAGATGCGATTGTACTATCATGGTTGTGGAATGCCATCACACCAGAGGTGGTTGTGGAATAGCTATAAAGAAAATTAGTCCAAAGTTGGAGATGTTGCCTAAATTTATGCGATTAAGATAAGAGTCTCTAATACAAAACAAGGGAATCACTCAATCGATGAGTATGCTCATACACTACAAAATTTGCGGCAGAAAGTAGACCATTATGAGCAATTTGAAGCAAAATGTAATGAAAATGCTGACCTACTCAAATGCTACAAGGAAAAGGACAGGATCTACAAGTTCCTCACATGACTAAATTAAACAATGAGTTTAACCATGTTAGAATTCAAGTGCTACAAAAGCAACTATCCTCCCTCAATGAGACAATGGTTGTGTTTTGGGAAGAAGAAGCTCGTAGAGGAGTAATGTTAGAACCCCCATCAACTGAAAATTCAACCTTGCTTGTACAAAACAAGGGGAAGAAAGTTTGACAAGGGCAGATCACTTCATCTGGAAATGAGGTAGGAGGAATAGATATACCCAAAGGAGATAATAAGGACTCCCTTTGGTGTACCTATTGGAAGAAGTCACAACACACTCAAGACAAGTGCTGGATACTTCATAGGAAGCCTCCAAATCCAAACCAGAATTGGACACCTAAAGGAAATCAAGGAGAAATATGTGTAAATAGCAGGTAACTAGGATAAAAATTATTCTTAATATCTCCATAGTAAGTAGGAAAAAATATCTTCAAATTTTTTCTATTTATTTCAACATATTTTTTTTCAGTTTTGGTTATTACAAATAGAAATGGTGAGAATATAATTTGTGATTGATATCAATAAAATAATTCTTTATTTTTCAAGTTGGTATCAGAGTCCCGATCTTGGAAACCCTGTTTCGGCTGCCTTGTTAATCGCTATCAATGCCATTGTTCGCCATCATCGTTGAGGTTAGTGGTGGGACAAAAAGGCTTACCTTTTAGGTAGTTTATGGGAGACCTCCACCTTCTTCACTAAGTTTGTACCAGGAGAAACTTTAGTGGAAGTTAAGGTTAAAGATTTATGGATCATGATGAAGCTTTAAAGCAATTAAAATTTCATTTGTAGAAAGCACCAAATCAGATGAAACTTTATGCTAATAAGCACAGAAAATAGCACTAATTCAGACATGGGGACTGGGTATATTTGAAGATTATCATAGGTGCACTACCACGGTTACTAGACTCCATCCTACACTAGCAGCCATATATCAGGGACCCTATTTGGTTCTACAACAAATTGGAGTAGTCAAATTCAACTTACAACTACCACAATAGTCTCATATACATCCTGTTTTCCATATTTCTCAACTTAAGAAAGCTGGAAGGCACCATCCAGTGGAGATAGAACTACCAGCAAAGTTACAAGGGGAGATCAACAATTTTAGCCTCTTCAAGAATTAGATAATCAAACAGTGAAGAAGAATAAAGAGGTAATTCATCAAGTGCCATGGCTGAACAAACCTCTAGAAGAAGCTACTTGTTAAGATCATTCAAACTTTACTATTCAATTTCCAGATTTCAACCTTGAGGACAAGGATGTTTTAAAAGAAAAGTGCACTGTTGAGAATGGGAGCAGGACTGAGCAGAAAGGGGAATGACTTTAATCCTCAATTGTAATTGGGGTTTTATTAGCTTTTGTTTTCTATCATTGGTGAATCTGATTTTTCTAGAGTGAAAAGGAGAGTGCTCCTTTTGAGGTTAATTTTGTTCACCCTGTTGTATTTTGATAATTGTTGCAAGTGTTGTGAATAAATACTATTCCTTTCAGTCACACTGTTTTGTAACAGAGAAATTCATATTGTGTTAGGACTTTTGCTTTTGGTTCTCCTAACAAAAAGGGTAACAGTTAGGTTAGGAATTTTATATTTATTCGTATCAGAATTCAGATAAAATAAGTAATGTCTTACCTCCTTAAAGTCATTAGGAAACTCTTTGATGGTAGAAATTGCAACTGTAGCAGCTTCATCAAACGGGTATCTGAAACAAAGCAGTGTTATACAATTGTAATGAAAGTCTTGTGTCTAAAAAAAAAATCAAAGGGAGCATTAGATTTGAGAGCTAACAGATTCAAATTGTTAGGTTTTGGAACAAATTATATTAGTCATCATAACAAATAGCAAGCTTATCGTATATTAAAAAGAAAGCTATTTTGTTAGAAATTTTAGTAGTATGTCTTGTTTCTTCTTCCAATAATCAAACTTTTGAAATGAAAAACCATGATGGAAATAACTGTGCTTAGAATTCCATCATGAAAGGCAATTACATCTCAGACAGTCAGGCTATGTTTCTAAGCTTTTTCACACTAGTCTTCTTTTGCCACATGACCAATATTGATGATCAACAAATGAAGAATGAGTAAATTAAAAAGGCATAGGGATGTTTGTTAGCATAAACTTACCCATAGACACCACATGATATGGCTGGGAATGCTATATACTGAATGTTGTTTTCTTTTGCAACCCTCAAAGTATTCCTGGAAATCAAATGACATTACAAATGTCTCAATCAAGTGTAATGACAACGAACCAAAACACAAAATGAAACATAAACATTTTCCTATTCAAAGAGGATGAAGAATAGCTGAACAAGTACATCTTTAAAAAAACCACCTGTAAGCACTCGCCAGAGAGGCAGACGGATTACTATCACTACTGTAGATTGGGCCAACAGTGTGAATAACATGAGAAGCAGGCAGCATAAAACCACTGCACATCAACAACTACAAGGTCTATGAGAGACAAGCAGAACTAGTTAAGCTGATTTTAGCTTTTGCAAATAAGCTTTAATTACTAAAAAAAAATAAGACAACTTTTCAATTCAAAAACTATTTTGACAAGCTCATTCGCATGTGCTAAAGCAGAACTCACAGTGTGATCCTTGCTTCCCCTGTTGGACACCGAACTCCGGGCCTAACTTCAGGAACAGTGCGGCACGCTTCAACAAGTTGTGGGCCTGCGGCCCTATGTATAGCTGAGATGAGAGCAGGGGTGACACCCATTAAAACTAGAGAAATGCTTCCCACATGCTATCTAGTACCCTCTTTCTAACACTCTCAGTGTGAAATTTATTGAAAATCACAAAATTGTGTGAATCCTCTTCTTATTTAATACTCATAATTTTGTAGTTTTCAATAAATTTTATCTAGAAAAAACATCAATTCCATCCTTAAAGTACTACTCTCCTATACACTCCTTAAAGTAAAATAATTATATGTTTAATCTCTTGAGTATTAGAAACCATGCTACACAGTCTCTAAATATTGAAATATCATTCAAACTAATCCCTCAATGCTAGTACAATATATCGAATTTAGAGACTAAACTGGTGAACATATTCAATACAGTAGGGACTGTTATATAATTCCATTATTTTAAAGCGTAATCACGATAGAAAGTAACGAATGAAGGACCAAATTGATAATTTATTTATAACATGAGTGTGATAGAAGAAGACCGTTAGAGCGCAGCAACAAGAGAAACAAACACCTTCATTTTTTTGCTAATAATTCACTGTATATAAAGCATCATCCATAAGAAACGAGTTACCTCCATCGGCACCACCACCACCAAGCATTCTCTCGTTCGCGGGATTTACCTGCAGGGGACGAGATCGTGAAACTCATTGATTCGACGAGCCATTCTTTTAGAAAAGAAAATATGAGAGAGGAAAAGTCACATACTATTGCGTCGGTGGAACCATCGATGGACCATTTGGTGATGTCCCCTTTCTGAATTACCAAAGCGCTCGATGCAGATAACGGGAAGCGAACTACGCCGCCACCGCCATTGGAAACCCTAGCTACTGCTGCTGCGTCCATTGCACACACACGGAATCTCCTCAGATTATATTTTGACTTTGAGTTTCGCCCAAAGTTGAGTAGGAATCGGGAACCAGAGAAAATGCTGCACATTTGTCAACGGAAAGAGTTTGTTTCTTGAGTAGGTTTTTATATGCCATGAAGCAAAAGAAAATGGTTTATCAATTATTAATTGGTTATTTTTAAAAACAAACAAACTTTTTTTGAAAACAAAAATTGTTTTTCTAAACTATCTCATATTAACATAAAAAATAAACATATGTTTGTTAAGTTATAGGCCATTTTATTATAAAAAATATGGTTTAGATTAAAACTAAAAAGACGAACAAATCATTTTGAAGTTGAAAAAGTTATAAAAAATATTCATGAACACATTTTAAGCATGATTTTAATACAACACATCTAGTATTTGAGTTTGTATATTTAAAAGGGCCTAGTTGAAACAAGCTCTAGAATAACAAAAGGAATGATTATGATTGTACAAGTTGTAAGTTGAGGTCCATGATGGTGGACTATCGCATGTAGCGATGAACATTTTATCTTTATTGTCTATGTGTGAAGTCTTTCCAATGGTATAAAGAGATACCTTAACTAATTTTTCTTCAATAGTGACTTCAAAGTCACATTCAACATGTTTGATGATCATCTAGAACCACTTATACACTTCATTGGTTCAATAGTTGAACAAAGAAAGGGACTTAATTCAGTTGTCAGGTCCGAAATTCATCAAGCTCAAAGCTAACTTATGTCACCTCTTGAAAACTGATGAAACACTCAGTTAGGAATAGACTCTTAAGGAACATCAGCATGGTTTCAACTATAGTAGAGATAGTGGGAAATAATCTCTTAGTGTCATTTGGAATTGCCAAGAGGTAGAAAACCTCGAGAGCAAATAAAACTTTTAAGAGCATGTTCGACAGATAAACGCAAAAATAGGTGGATTAAAAAGAAAGAGAGCTTAAAGAGTATATTGCACACAAATAGACATATTTAAAATCAAAAAAAGCGTTAACATTTATTCATGTTTTGTGCGTCTAATGCTTTTGTCCGTCACAATAAATGCACATGTTGCATTTACTACGATGTGAGACACTTCAAATGATTTTGCATCTAATGTGCGTCCTTTTGAAAGGTTTTACACTTAAATTTCAAAAATGTGTTCGATGACTATCATATGATAGTCTCACTTTGTTAGAGTAAAGTCCGACAGTCCTAATTTTGATTTAAGTGTTTTTCACAATAAAGTATAAAGCATGAATATGTTTCATTTGTAAGATGGTATGTTTTGTATATAAACAAATCATGTAAAAGATAATATAACATGTTTTAGTCTTTGCTTCATTTGATCAATAATGTCTTGATCAGCGATAAGCAAACAATCTTAAGTTAACGTTGTTAGGGTCTCCTTATGGTCTTGGTTCAAAAGATGCACTTCATAAACTCTTAGGATTCCTAGAAGTTCATCCCACGTCAGCTTCTTCAAGTCTCGAGCATCCCGAATAGTTATGGTCTTAGGTTCCCAAACTGTAGGCATGTTATCAAGAAATTTCAAGTATCTAGGTCTTGGAGAAGCTTTGTCCTAAAGTTTCAAGATATTTCAAAAGAATATGCATTTTCCCAAACATATCATTATATAGATTCACCATCTTTCATGGTGAACGACTCATATGGACATGTAAAGGTGACAACCTTCCTTAGTTGGATGTCTTTATTTTCTTCATAGTTAATCTTCAAAGACTCTTAAATCTCCTTAGTTATCTTTAAGTTGCAAACCTTTTTATAGTCATTCTTAAATAAATCATTACTAGAGCGTATCTTGCTATGTTGATCAACTACATGAAGTCCAACTCTTTTTGCGTTCACTCTTCCTCTAAAACTTTATTGGTAATGTCACATCTAGTAATAATGGTTCATAGTTAATATTTTATGGATTTTATATTGTGGGAAGTCCAGTCCTCCCCTGAAAATATTAGTGGCTTCGTGAAGACACACCCTTTAGTATAAGTTGTCCTTTCATTTCTATTATGACATATTTTCCTAAAGTCACAATTAAGTCCTCAATCCTTAAAAAACTAAATTTTGATACCAACTCCTAAAACAAGTCAAATACATAAAAAAAAGGGGTTAAATTGTGTATTACAATTTTTGCAATAATTCGCAAGCATCAACATCTTATCAAAAGATCATATACAATTTTTGTTTTGTATACTCACCCTCAATTATATTTTGGTGGTATGATCGACTTTTAGATTGTCTCTGCATGAGTTTTTTCTCTCAAATAAATCAGAATTAAAAAAAATTACATGAATAACCCTCCCTTGAATTTATTTACCAAAATGAACCCAATTATTGTGTATATGCAAAAATTGTTTCCCTACTATGCCGGTCGAGGTTGAATGAGCCACGTCACTCGGCATCGTTGACTGACCAACCGGGTGATCAAACACATTAAAGAACAAATTGACAATAAATGACAAGTAAGGAAACATCTTATAAATCTGGGTCACACCCCACCAAATTCAGGTGACACCCTGAGAAATCAGTTAACACTGATTTATTGAAGATATGCACCAAATATTCCTCCCTATAAATCCAAGTGACACTCCAAGAATTCAGCTAACATTATTATTGAAGATATGCGCCATATATGGCCCATGAATGAAATAGCCCATTACCAAACACTATAAGTAAGCCTTCTACAAAGGAGTAAGGTACATTTTTTTTAGTTTTATATCATACACTATTAGTGTAGAGTACTGAATTGATCGTTGGAGAACCTTTTGCAAATTTACTCCCGATCAAGCGCTAAGGAGCTAAGGAGTTGAAGTGTTGAAGCCTGAAGGAGTGGAAGAATTGAAGGAATGGAGTACAAGGGGGCACGACTAAGGACACAGTTATCGAGCGACTGAAACCGACAATGATTGTTACAACCAATATCAGGTACTATCTAGGCCCATTTTGTCTATACAAGTACAATTGGCATCCACCGTGGAGCCGAGATAGAATCAAAACAAGCAACAATGGTTTTAACAGGACACATGATGAATGACAGGATTTTAGAGGCAGATCAAATTGATATGTTCTAGGCTCTACAGAAAGAGATGGAAGAAATGTGCCAAAAGAACAAAGAAAAGGTGACCCTCCCCCATAAGAATGAAGAGGAGATGTGAATCCTTAAGGAGCATAACAAAGAGATGAAGCAGCAATTATCTGGTCCTACACACGTAGTCGTGCATAGACAACAAAGGCAACCTTCTCCTCCGATAAGCGAGCACACACAGAACCAAGAGAGAACGATTAAACCCCAAACTCAGACTTATCAATCTTCCAGATTGCATACAAAGCGCACTCACATCATAGAAGATGATCCAAATGGACATCCCTTCATAGATGAAATCATCGAAGCACAACTCCCTCCCAACTAGAAAGGATTGAATGTCGATCGGTACAATGATACCACAGATCTGAACGAGCACATTGATGTGTATAAAACACAAATGGGCCTCTACACATCAGATAAATCAGTATGGTGTCGAGTGTTCCCCACCTCGCTAAAAGGAGGAGCACTCAGTTGGTTCACAAGACTTTCATCTGACTCGGGGGATAGCTTCAAAACTCTATTATCCAAATTTGGCACTCGATTTGCAACGAGTCGACCACATCATCTTACATCAATAACTCTTGTTAATATACGAGAAGAGAAAGGAAAATCACTTTGAGCATTCATGGAGAGATTTAGCAAGTTATCCTTGAATATCAGGAACCTCAGCCCAGAGGTGGCCATGCATCACTTGGTCACAACACTTTGGTTGGGCCTGTTTGTTGACAATCTATGTTAAACCAGCAAACAACTTAGACAAACTGAGGCAGTGGGTGGCTAAGTTCATGCAACTAGAAGAATTGGGTGATTATCGCAATAGTGTTCGACTGGATATTGGCGGAGATGAAGGAAAAGAGAAGGATCGAGGTAGCAGACATGTGCTTGAACGATCCAACAGGTACAAAGAAAATTGATGCCCTCGATTTCACACCTATACCCCTTTGAATGTTGATAAGGGGAAAATTATGGATGAAACACTGAATTTCGATCTCATCTCGACACTAAAAAAATTACAAAGCCCAAAGGACGTTGATATGTCCAGGTAGTGTCGATACCATCGCAACTTTGACCACACAACCGAAAAGTGTTGGGCATTGAAAGACAAAATTGAAGACGTCATTCAAGTAGGCCATTTACAAAAATTCGTCCAAGGTACAAATAGGAGTTCGCATAGATCGACTTAAAGGGAGAAATACCCTCAGAGGGATGAGCGAAGGGAACCTTACTCTCGATGTCATTACGACGATGACCGACGTCAGACAAAGCAACAACGAAGGAGCGAATCCCCTAAGAGGGTCGAGCCTTCACGAAGATGCGGTCGTGAGGTAATTAACACGATCGTTGGACGATTTGTATATGGAGGGTGTTCGAGCGCTACTCGGAAGAAACATTTACAGGTTATTCAATCGGTGCACTCGACCACAATCAAGGGCCGACTAAGATTACCCCTAATACTTTTCACTGATGATGACTTCACAACTATCGACCTAGCTGTGGAAGACCCATGGTTATCACCGTCGAAATCGACAACTTCATCATCACCAAGACATTGGTGGACCAAGGGAGTTCGGTCGACATTTTGTATTGGAACCATATGATGACCAGATGGTAGGTTTTTCTAGCGAACGAGTGGATACGCGCAGTGAGGGTAGGTACCTCTGCAGAATCATTAAAATAAGGTATCTACTAGTCAATGCTAACACATCATACAATATTTAGCTCGGGTGGTCTTCCATAAATCGTCTTGGAGCAATAGTTTCAACTCTACATCTTACTATGAAGTTTCCATCTACTTCGGGCAACATAGTCACAGTGCATGTGGATCAAAAGGTAGCACGAGAGTGCTATGTTGCCAACTTAAAGGTCAAACCAACAAACCGACCATGTCACAGAGAATCACCTTGGGAACGATCCTGCGATTGCAGAAGAGAACAATCGAAAAGATCTCAAAGATCGAGCAGAAATCGGTCCAGATATCGGAGAACTCCTAGGAAAGAGCACATGGTTGCTCTAATGGATCTTGATCCCCAACTGAATGATGCTGGTATTGAGTCAGGCGAAGACCTCTGCCCAATGCCTCTACAAGATGATGCACATTCAACACATATGGGAACATCACAAACGTCGGTCGACAACACAATAATAATAAGTCAAACACTTATAAAAAAAATGTTGATCTATTTGCTTGGATCGCCTTAAATAGGCCTGGGGTAAGTTCAAATATTATTACACGTCGTCTTTCAGTATATAAAGAGGCACAACTAATTGTCTAGAATAAGAGAAAGATGTTCAAAGAGAAGTGTGACGCCGCATAAAATGAAACCGACAAACTTGTGAAAGTCAGTTTCATAAGAAAGGCACAATATACCACATGGATGACAAATGTGGTTATGGTAAAAAAGTCCAACAGCATATGAAAGATGTGCACGAACTATACCAACCTGAACCAGGCTTGTCCGAAGGATACTTACCCTTTGTCGAGCATCAATTGCTTGGTTAATGGGGCGATCGGTCACTACATTTTAAGTTTCTTATATGCATACTCTAGATATAATCATATCTAAATGCATCTAAGGGATAAGGAAAAGAGTGCTTTCATGACCGATTGTGATAACTTTTACTATGAAGTCATTCCATTTGGCCTAAAAAATGTTAGAACAACCTACCAACGATTGATGGATCAAATCTTTAAGGGAATGCTCGACCGAAACGTTAAGGTCTATATCGATATCATGGTCGTAAAAACTTATTATTGCGTCCAACACATCCAAGGTCTCAAGGAAGTTTTCAAAGCCCTCAGAGATCATGGTATGCGGCTCAATCCCGACAAGTATGCGTTCGAGGTAGAAGGTGGAAAATTCTTGGGCTTCATGCTCATTCACCGTGGCATCGAGGAAAATCAAGAAAAGTGCAAGGCTATCACTAAAATGCGAAGCCTTAAAAATAAAAAATAAAAAGAATTTCAGAATTTGATCGGTCGATTATTGACCTTATCCAAATTTGTTCCTAAACTGGCAGAGAAAACAAAACTCATCGTCCAACTCCTACGAAAAGTAGTAAAGTTCAAATGGATGCATAACATGTACACCTTCATGCTCATTCACCTTACACTGCATAAACAATCATGTAAACCCGTACAGAAATGCAAACTGCACCTCCAAGGTGTTCTTCTTCCTTATCTTTTTCATTACCTAATGATTATAAATACTTTACATCTTTGATAAACAATTTTAGGGATGATATTCAAACACCTCCCAAAGGTTCTCACCTTCTAAGAGCATTCTCACCAAAAAATCATTTCATCCCCAAATATTCTTTCCAAACATGGCCTATATATAGAACTCACCCATATGAACTCCCAAATCTTAATGAGCATAAGTTGGCTTCACATCCCATATATAGAAATGTTTCTATCTTCTTTGTGAACAAACTAACTATGTTTTCTCTATATCGGGTTGATATATTTTGATTTGGTTGTAACCAAAGTAGGCATCAAGAAAGTTGAGGAGCTCGAACTTCGAAGTGTAGTCAACATGCCAATCTATGCTTGGGAGAGGTATGTGTGATACAAACCACATCGACAAGCATATGATTAAGGACACAACAAACACTTCACAATTAGGTCAGTCATCTCAGTATACAAGGCCAGGCCCCACCAAACCTCGAAATAGCCTCAACAGAAGAAGAACCAGATATAAACCAAAATATCAGAAGTTCTTCTTTCTAATCTTTCCACAATGTTGAAGATGAATGTTGCCCCTTCAAGACAAAGTGTTTGATGAAGCCAAATGTGTATTTTTCCTTAGTGTTTGTATTTGCTTTAAGGATGTCTTAGGTATAGATTAGAGGTTGTTTAAAGTAGGCTTTTTGCTGGGTAACTCACCTTTTAACCCCTGACCATGTGATAAGAGCAAGCACAAGTTTTATGAAAATGTTTTTCACATGTTTTGCAAAATATCCTTTACTGCATAGAAAATGAATTTGTTCTTCTCTAAATGAATAGATTCTTTTCTTAAACTGATGCTTTGATTAAGTGTTTTTGAAAATCATGTTTTATGCATAAAGTATCTTAACTAAGTTTTCATTCCATCAAAACGACTGTGTTTTACTTGTGAAAAAGTTCTTTTTTATCGTTTTGAAAATGAATTTGTTCTTCTGTAAATGAATAGATTCTTTTTAGTCTGGTGCCATGTTTCTCTTAAACGGTTTTTCACAGTTTTATCCTTGCACCAGAGTGTTTGACTAAGTCTCCTACATATAACAAAATCTCTCACTGCCTTTGAAAATAAATTTGTTCATTTTATTTTCAATCTGTTCTTTTTGTAACAACTTTAACTATTTTTTGAAAGTTTGTTATAAAATGTTTGTTATAAAAAGAGATTTTGTTCTAGCTTTAAAATGTTGTTCAAATAATTGAGAAAACTAGTTTTACAATAGAGACATAAGAGATTTCAAAGGATTAGCACGTGTTCTTGAAAGATTTTTCAAATTACAAAGTGTGCTTGTTCTTGGTTGGTTCTAAGGCTTGATTAGAGGTGTTGTCACTGTGTGAGCAATCTGTTCTACTGGTCTAAGACAGATTTTTGCATTCTTTATCAGGTGTATTCGTTTCCTATCTCAATTTCTTGTAAAGTGTGGTTGTAAACTCTTCTTGATAGGGTTTCTTAAAGAGTTGTGTGTGCTGGAATAGTGTTTTTCAGCAAGGTGTGTCATGTTCTTGTAGGGTTCAAGAACAGTGGTTTTTGTAATTGTTTTGAATTGTGGTTTAGTGAATTTCACCTTGGATTAGGTGAAGACTAGATGTAGCTCATTTGAGTGAACCAGTATAATTGTTTTGTGTTCATTCTCTCTTAATCCCTGCACTCAATAATCGCTGATCAAACTAATCTGTCAAGAAATAAATCTATTCAATTGTGTTTGAATTTGTTCTTTCTGGGTACGTGTATACTGTTCTTGATTTTCTGGAAAACCTTCCAAAGAACTTCTGTGTAAATCTATATGTGTTGTGAAACATAATTGGAATTCATGTTCTTTGAAAGTTAATTCAATTTATTAATTGGTTTAAAAACAAGAATTGATTTTGTATTCAATGGTTGAAATTAACTGTTGTAGCTCTCTGATTTTATCCTGTGAAAATCAATTTGAACTTTGCCTTCATATCATCTAACTCAACCTTAAAATAAAAAAATCATTCAACTGAGATAAACGCCTTAAAGTACATAAGCAATATAAAAATAAATTTGTTCTTTGTTAAATAAATCGATTTTTTTTTGTACTGTGATAAAAACTGAGTCCGTGTGAAAGTTTTAAAAGCTCAATTCACCCCCCCCCCCCATCTTGAACTTTGACACTATTGAACCCAACACACAATAGAAGTTTATGTAAATAAATTGGGCTCATTTTGGGTTCTAATCTAGAGTAGGGTGCACTTAGTATATTTTGGACTTGTGCCAAAGCCCACTTTTTATGACAATGCACCTAGGATTAGAGTTTTTAACCTAGTTTATAGAAACTAAGCCTAAGGGGGCGACATTGACCTAGAGTCAAACCTTAGGTCGCCCCTCTCCTCTCCCATTTCTACCCCTCTCTCATCTTGCTCTCCAAGTCACTCCTTCCTATATAAAGGGTGGATTCCCCCATGTAATAACACATTGAATTTGGAAATAGTAAAGAAACTCTATAGGGTTGTTTAATGAGACTTGAGTGTTCTCCTAGTGAGTCTTAACTTGAGTGTGTGTGCACTTCAAGTGGTGGCTTTTCACCACTCATCTTGGAGCAACCCATCCTCTAAGTGGCGTGCTTCACTCCTTTTTCTCCATAAGCTCTTTTCATCCTTTCATCTTTTCTCTTTATGGTCTTCTTTTGCACCACTTTTCTTTCCTCCATTATAATTTCATGTCCTTTTAATTTCGGTCTTTATTTTGTTAGCTTCATCTTTTTGTTCATTTAATTCCGCAAGTTATCTTCATCATTGTCCCAATACTTGTTTTTCTCTTTGCCCTCTAGAAGTGAACATTCACACTTACTTAACCACTTGGTAAGTTTTTGTCTAGTGGGAATCCTTTTTGGGTTTCTGACCATAACTGCTAATCTCAAAAAGCCTAAACAAAAGTGAAACCCTTAAAATGTGCCAATCTAAAATCAACTCACATCAATGTGTCTTTCAGACATGCTTTGTTCAAATCCGTGTAGTTAGTGCACGTCCTCCATTTGTCATTTGCTTTTTTCACCATCACCACATTAGACAACTAGGTGGTGTATACAATTTCTCTGATGAAGTCAACTTTCAACAATTTACTAACTTCTTGGTTAACTACGAGGTGACTTTCTTCCTCAAGCAACTGACTTTGACTAATAAAGAATGGCTAGTTTGTGGCACATGAAGTTTGGATCGATACCGAGCATTTTCGTTGGGCTCCATGCAAAAAAACCGGCATTGTTAGTGAGAACTCGTTCGATCTCCTTCCTTAAAACACGATTGGTCATTTTCCCAACCCTTGTAACTTGAGCAGGTTGGGAACCGAGTTGCACCATGATCACGGGCTTGTCAGATATGGGTTGACTTTCCTCAAACTCTACCATGGGATTCATTTCTATTTCATCTTCAACGGGAGAAGTCAAATCCATCTCTTCAATATCATGACACTATTGAGTAGTGTCACACTCCTTAGGTAATTCCAAGGGATCAATCTATATGGTGCTGTCAGAGGAAGGACTTTTGATTGAGTAAGGTGTTCCTTCAAACTTTGGGAATAACATTCCTGAACAACTTTGTGATTGACCTTCATTATGATAATTGAGTTGTTCTCAGTAGGGAACTTCATGGCCATATGTGGTGTAGAGATGACAACACTTAGTTGATTAACGAATGTCGTTAACAAATCTATGTACCCCTCGTGTGTACTCGTTCCCTTGCAAATCCCAACAATGGATCTAGGTAGGACTTGATGAGGAACATGGGAATGTCGAGCTTCTAGAAAGTCAACTAGTAAAGGACATTTGTTGAGCTGCCTTAGTCTGATGCCTTTTCTTACTGGGCAATTGGAAATGGTGGCAGTAATAACCATCGGGTCATCATGATCAGGATCATTGATGTAGAAGTCTTCGTCTGCAAATGTGACAAAAAGGAGAGATCGAGGAGGTAACAAACTCAATGAGTTAATGCTTCAGAAGTGCCTCTATTGTGCTAATTTGGAGCTTCCCTATGGCATAGTACCACGAAGTTCATTAAAGTTTTATTACGATTGCTCCATTTGCTCATGTTTAGGTTAGGGATTGCTTATTCTGAAGGGTGACCTCGGCCTCGAACTTGATGGCCTCCTCGGGAACCATGACTTCTACCTCCACCCCATCCTTCTCATCTTTAGCCACGACCAGGTTGGTCATTATGAACAAAACGACCTAAAGCCTCAATATATAAGCTTTTCAATGAGATCCCCAACTTTGTAGCATTCTTCAGTAGTGTGCCCTTGATTTTGATGGTAATTGCATCGCTTAGTGGGATCAACAAATGGATGGGAAGGCATGGGATATGGCACTCAAACCAACTCAAGATTGAAAGCTTCTTGTATCACTACATCTCAACTAGTGTTGAGAGGAGTGTACGCTTCAAATGTGTTGAAGTGAAGTTGAATTTGTAACTACGAGCTTGCAATTTGCAAACCAGGCTGTGAACCTTGCTCATAAAGTGTTGAATGAATTAATTGAGTGCCAAAGTAGTGAATAATACCCTTCGAGAGTTGTTCCCTTTAAGGTAGTTGGCAACAATCAACAATGTATTCAAAGGTCCTTGGAGAAATGAGTGTCCTGAGTAAGATAGGTCTTGAGGTATGCCCTTGGGTCCGAGGAACCATCATACTTTTTGAAACTCGGGCACTTCCATGTATCTGACAATTGGGCTTGCATAACTTTGGGGTGAAAGACTATTAATGCTTGCATATCGTCATTTACCTAAGGAGGTGAGAATGCTTTAAATGGTATATGTTGATCACATACTTGTGATTCTTGGGCATGTGTTTGACTCACAAGTTGAACCAAATTAAGTTTTTTTTGTTGGTCTAACAATAGTTTAGAATTTGTTGCTTATTTGTGACCACCTTTTCTGGAACGCTTTGTGCTACTCGACCTGTGTCCTCAACTAGTTTAAGAAGAACCATAAGACGAGACTCAACTACCTGCTCTGAACGTAGTTGTATACATTGTTTGGACTGGCGAGTGGTCTTATCTTGTTGTATTGTGGCGATTTGCTACTTAAGAGCTTGCAACTCATCGCGATGTTGATCTCGCTAAAGCTCCATATCATTGTCAAACTTGTGCTACATGTTAGTGATGGTATTCTGGACACTGGTTTCATTTCCTTTAGAGGACGGTTTCCATGTGAGATTTGAGTGTTTCAAGGGAATATGGCTCCATCTTGTAACGTGATGTTGATATAGCAATTTGACTTCTATTAAAAGTGAGGTCCGAGAATAGTTTTATCAAAGCTCCATGGTAGACGACAAATGTTCTTACCGGAAATGAGTTAGAATCATTAGAGGTGGATGTCCGAATTGTTCGGACGAGGTGACTTTCTGTGAAGGGTTTCCAAGCTTTAATGATGTCCGAGTGGTAATCTACTTGTAGAAGACCCTCCAATACTCAAGTTAGTAAGATTTTAGAATAATATGATGACAGTATTTAAGTGAGTGATGAACTCGATGTGGTTATTCTGGATCTATTCTTAAAAATCTCTCAAGTCATAAATACTAAAATCTCCTATGACTCTAAAATCCAATAGATTTTTTTTTGAAGAACTGTTCAAGAAACAATGATCCCCTCTTTCACTTCTTATACCTAGCGGATCCTCAGACATATTTCCTTTCATGAAAGAAACTTATTCTTGAATTTTTTTTGTGAATTTAAAGATTGAGTTAATACTTTCTAAAGAACAAATCTATAATTTTAGGTTTTTGAACCTAACAAAATATCCAATAAAGTATTACTAATTATTGAACTAATTACTCAATTATCAAATATTGGGTCAATTTTCTGTTGCAACAAAAGATAATTTTCAAGTAATTTCGAAATACTCATATTTACACGTGATTTGGTACCTACAAATATTATATTTTTAATATTTGTTGATATTGGGTAATAGAAATTCTAAATTTAATATTCAACCGATCCAAGAAGAGTGTTTAAATTTAAATTTAATTTCATCAAAATAGAAATATATTCGAGATTCCAAATATCTCGAAATCTAGAAAAGTACCCAAATAATTCATCATAAATCTAATGCTTATCATGACTATCATAAACCATATGAACAACTTGAGCACCTAGCCACCACCTTTACTATTTATTTTATGCCAAACAACCAAACGTTTTGAAAATCCACCGCCTCCGTGGTTTAATTCGTAACGACCCTAGCCAAGTAGTGTATAGAAAATATTATAGAACAGTTTTTCAAGACTCCTCCTTCTCTCTCCTCATTATATTTTGCCACGTGTAATCAGATTCAAGACTTTGACCTGAGGTTTGCAAGCAATGCTTGGTCTTTCTCGAATCTCCATCCATTTGCTCCAAAACTCGAAACGCTAATGCGATGGGAAGGTCCACGTTTGATGCGGTCGTCTCCGTCTTCGTTACGGTTCACCCGCACGAGACCTCTGCTCTGCTCCATTCCTTCTTCTGCTTTTTTTTCGTGAGTTTCTCTGCTCAAGGCAACCACTGAGCATGTTTCCCTTCCCCTTCAGTTTCTTTTTCTTTAACTGGTTATCACTTTTTTGTGGCATTAATTGCAGGTTTTGAGTGCGTATTTCGTGGTTCTTCCGTTGCGGGACGAGGGTGCCATCTCATTGGGGTTATCAAATCTGCCGGGTCTATTCGTGGGGTCCCTGGTGCTCACCCTCGTTGCTGCGCCCTTTTCTTCTCTCATATTCTCTCTGCCTAACCTTTCCAAAGGCAAGGTAAATTATATTGTTAAGAGTTCATTATTGCGCATTCTAGTATGATAATGCCCATTCTGCATCTTCGTACTAAAATAAATCAGAACACAAAATATGATGGTAGTACATGTTAAAATCATACATAAATGACTAAATCATAAGTTCATAAGGTTGAGTTATTGTGCCAAAACACAGCAGTCAACTAATCCATTGTAGTACAACACAATCATCTACCAACGAGTAACTGTTCCACACGATATAGCAATAAACATAGACCCACGGTAGACACTGTTAACCATTCAGGCAAATACAATCAAAAGAACTTGTAGGGAAATCAAGAGGTGAACTAGTAGAACCGGAATATGGATGGCTTTGCCGAACATAGTCAGCAAGAACGATAAAGGCTGCACCTTTGATAGTGCATTGGACAAGCAACCTGAGTCCTGAACTTTGATGCCGAGGGCAATGAACAAGTAACCTATTTTCAAATGTTAATAACATGTATCTTATCTAAAAGGACTGACTGTGAGCTGTTGGATCTTAGAATTTGAGCTTGGAGTCTAACTCAACCACCTAAAATTGGCTTGTGTGGTTGAGGTAATCCCAAGCTTTGGAAGCACTACTTAGGTCTTATCTTTAGTCTATGAGTGATACGGTAGAAGAAGGCGCCTTTCCAGTCGGAGATATTCCATCTAATAAGAAGAAAATAAGAAGGTTTGTCGAGGGTCAATATTCTTTATCTTCTTTCATTCATGTGCGTAGTATAAAGTGTATCCATATCGGATACATATATATATATACACACACACATATATATACATATATGTATATACACACACACACATATTTATATACATACATATATATATATATATATATATATATATATATATATATATATACACACACACACATATATATATAGATAGATAGATAAAGACAACCATGTAATTAATAATAATAGCAAGTCTTGAAAATCAAATAACAATAAAATCAAAGCAAAGGATTAGACATGACCTTCACTATATCATTATCTGGTGAAGAAGAATCTCGTATTGGAATATCAATTGGTTGTGAGGGACTTTGATTGGGTGAAGAAGGCTTTCGCTTAAGGGGAAATTTTCCAATGTGGAAGAAACTCATACTTGAGGAGGAGATTGTTGGAGTCAAGTGTGAGTTGGAGTCTGACATTTGGCTAAAAATAGGCAAGAAGAGCAACATACAAGGAGAAAAGACCCACAAATTTATTGTCTTAAGGTTTTGGGTTGAAAGTGATGTCATGGTCTCTTATATGAGTTTGTTCATAACTCGAAAGTGATGTCATGGTCTCTTATATGAGTTTGTTCATAACTCGTATCTTTCGAATCTCCTTGGAGTACCTCCCCTTGAAAGAACCCACCAACACCTCATTTCCCCATCTTCATTATTATTATCATCCACTTGTCCCACTAACCACTCATTGCACTCATCAATGTTATTGAGTGCAATGAGATATATTTCATCCCTAATATTGTATCTTTAAGTTGTTGGTTAGCCATTAGGTAAACCAAATTGTGCAATTTTTTATGGTCAAGTTTGTTTCTCTTTTTTGAGTGAATCTATATTATTAATAAGTAAAATTTTAATTAGTTTCTTCCTACTTTCTACAAAAGAATAATAATGAAATAAGCCATCTCAAATACACTCTGATCGCGTTCACATTCTAATGAGCTATATGTCAAGTTTAAAATCTTGATTGCTAGCTTTTGCAAGTTTGGAGTTGAGTGACCATACTTTTTCCACCATTGAGTTATGAAAACAAAGAAAGTAACTTGAAATTTAAACATTATAATTTAGCAATTTAGAACACTTAGGAGCTGTTTAAGTGTCTCACCAGGAGTTGTGGTCTTCCTTGATGTTTTGGAAAAGTCATCACCAAAGAGTCCAGTTCCACTTTTATAAAGGGCTAACTCAATTAATTTTTTTTCTTGCACATCTTTAGTTGGTACCAACCTCTTGATGCGAGCATGTAACCCATTGGTATCCTTCAAATTATATTCCTTTTGGGTTGGAATAAAAGAACTTCGGGTTCAAAGTGACTAGCCACATGCAATAGGCAATGAAGTTGGCGAGTCCATCTATTATCAATGATTGTAAATGCATCCTTGTATATACTTTCATTGTTAGTGAAAACTTTATAATTGTTTCCTTGGTCTTCTCCATTGCTTCATAAATATAGCAGATATCTGCTTTTTTTCACCATCTACAAGACAAAGTACATACACTGGATATAGCCTTTCTGATTAGTCCCTTTGTAGGTAGCCCTTTATGAGAAATTGGTAATAAACTCCGTAGGCCACAATTAAGGCAGAAATGGGTTGCCACAATTAAGAAACCTTTCCAACACTGCATTAAAACACACGATCCATTTATTTCCATTTGATTATTTTTAATAATTTATTTTGTCCTTTTAAATATTGGCTTGACAAAGTAATATCTGCCATTAACAATCTTGGCTTGCAAGAGCATTGGGTGTGGTATATTTTTTATTATGTGGCACTGTCTGTAATTGCCTCTTAAAATCACAGAATATATTGGATGTAATAAGATGAACTGATTTTTTAATCGTTATTACAAGTTCTAGTTCTACTAAATAAGATAATAATATGGTGACATGCATTCATATTTAGTTTTTCTGGTTATGGGAATTGAATTTTTATGATGATAGACAGTTATTATTATTTTATGTTCCCATTAATATAATCTGTAATGGTGCTTCTTGAAATTCCAGGCTTTATTTTTGATACACAGGTTCTTTAGTGTATCCCTCATTTTGTTCTTTTTTCTATGGCACTCCTCATCAGCTGGATATTCAAAGTCCAATTTAACTGTAAGAAATAGCATAACTTGAAGTTGTTTGCTGCAGTCTATATTACTTGTTAAATTCAGAATATTTGCTTTTGATTGTCTTAAATTGGGTTTATGTTGCTAGGGATCCATGCCCTTGATCAATCCCTTAAAGGAAGAAAGGAAAATTAGTGACCAAGGCAGTCTTGCATCTTCATTTGGCTGGGATAACCATGGATGGTTCTATATCTCTGTTCGGATAGGATTGTTTCTTTGGGTATGGTTGATGATTTTATTTTCCATATATAGAATTTAATGTCTAATTGTTTCAAATGACATTTTTGCACACTAGTTTATATTATTTTGTGTAGGTTGCTTTGCTTAATCTAATTACAATTTCTTCAACTTGGGCAAGGGTAATTGATGTGATGGACAGTGAGGTTTGTTTGCCCCTATATCAATTTTGTTTATGTCTGGATTATTTAGGGCCTACTTAACATACTCTGGATTCAGTCAGGTGCAAGATTATTCGGGTTTATTGGTGCTGGTGCTACCCTTGGACAACTTTTTGGGTCGTTGTTTGCCATTGGGATGGCTTTTGTTGGCCCATGTAAGTTTGCATTTGCCCTCAACAGTCTTTTCTCATGAAGTTTTATTGTCATAAAGTACAATCATATTTTTAGCAGTCTTGCTTTTGTTTACTGCATTATTGATGGAACTTGCAGTCTTGCTTTTGTTTGCTTCTCATAAAGTACAATCATATCTTTTGCAGTCTTGCTTTTGTTTGCTGCATTATTGATGGAACTTGCAGCACAGACATCAAGAGGGATAAATTGTGGTACATCTCATGCAGAAGAAAAATTGTCTCCCATTAGGTCATTCTACGTATTCTTTTCTTTGTAGTTATATATGAGTGAAACCTTATAAGTTTTGGATGGCATATACCATTTTAATTCTGTAGGAATGTATTAACCTTTAAATATACAGAGCATCTAAAACTAGAAATTTGTTTTGGATCAGTCCCTTAAATCTGGTTACAGGTCTGTGAACAGTATAGTCTGATTGTATTTGTCAATCACAATATTTCTGATTCGTTCATTGGTGGCATATTTTGGTGGCCAAGTTCTGGTGTCTTGGAGAGAACCAATGATCTGCAACATTAACATAATATTGGAAGACAACTTCTCTGTATATTTCTGCATATTATCCCTTTATTTTTAATTCAAAGCAGTTAATATCCATGCAGAAAGGAGTTGCTTCTTGTTTTACTTGTGTATGTATTACAAGGGGTGCTTTTATTTGATTCTTCCTGCAGAGGGATTCTTTGCTGACACAATATATTAGTTATCAGTATTTATATTAAATCTGTGGAAGAAGTGGATACATGTTCTGGCCTCTTGCCTACTTTTCAATTTTTTACGTGCAAATGAACAGTAGCTTTCTCTTAGGTAATTTAAGATGCCGTGCTAATAGAAATGAATCTGAATATAGGAAAAAACAAAGTAATGATCGTTGGTTGTAGCAGAGAATTTCTGTTTCACATGTGGACATTTGGGAGTTCTACTTCGCTTTTGCATTTGTAAATCACAACCCTCTCCTAACTAACTCATACAATCCCCTTATCTTTCTAATAATGTGTTACTTTATCTGTTAGTTAGATAGTTAATGCTAGTAACAGCCTTGAGTCCTAATCTGTTAGGCATGAGGAAGCACGAAAGGTTGATAATAGACAGGATTGCAGGTTCATTGTAGAAGGAGGTCTAAAAAGAAAAACTAAGAATACTGTTGTAAGGTAGTTTTTACAGCTCAAAGTTAGTTAGCAGGAAGGAGCCCTTTAATATGAAGCTTAAAAGGGGAAAGTGGAGGAGTTTTGGGAGACTCGAGAGACTTGTAACTGGAATAATCTAGTGGAAAGGAGAGTGCTCCTTTCTGGCATCTTTTGTATGGTTAGTGAAATAAAGAAGTTTTGATTTTCTTTTCATTGTTTTTCTCTGAAAATAGTGTTGATTCCTAAATATTTTTGTCTGAAATGCCATATTTATGATTGGAATAATGGAAAGCAAAGTGAGTGCTTTGGAGAAATGGGCCAGCGAACAAAGGAAGGTGATTGCAAACATGAAAACAAACATGAGTTTTGTGAAAGAATGCATGTAATGTAAGACATGACAAATAAAGGAATCTTCTTCTTGAAATGAAGAAAGGGCAGAAATTGTCGTATGTAGGAGAATACTCGGTCAATGGTGATGAGAAAAGGAAACAAGACATTGTTAGTAACAAATCTAATAAGGGCGAGGAAGAACCACTTTGCCCTTGCATAAAAGGGGTGGAGTTGCCTACATTTGAAGGGGGTGATCCAGTGGGATGATGGCAAGGGTAGAAAAATTCTTTGAAGTACAAAATGTCTGAATGTCGGAAAAGTTATGCCTAGCCTTTACTAGCATGGGAGGAAACACTAGCCATTGGTTCAAATTCTGGTGATAGACGGAAGAACCCTTCACGGGAGGATCTTGCAACATCACTGTTAAGGAGATCCGGAGGTAGTGGGCAAAACTCGTTGAGAGATTGGTTGTAATAAGATAGATTGGGAGTGTGGAAGATTTCATCCAAGGTCTCAAGCAAATTAGACATTGGAATGGAAGATCCAATTTATATGCATTATCATTTATTTTCTCTTATATTTGAAAGGGTCCATCTCTATTATCTTAAAGATTGAATTTCCTTTGAGTAGGTAACCTATCCTTTCTCAAATGCAACCACACCCAATCTCCAGGTTGAAAAATGACTTCCTTTTTTCCTTAGTTTGTTATTGTAGCATTCTTTGCTACTTTCTTTTCAATTTCTTTCTTGATTTTGACATGTAGATCTTTTATGAGTTTAGCTCTTGCAACTCCTTTCTCTTAACATTATTTCTTTGGAAGTAGGAATGGGTAATAAACAAGAGGGGTTAAAGGATTAAACCCATAAACAATCCCAAAAGGTGAGTGAGAAGTAGATTAGACAGTCTAATAAGAGCGTCTGCTAGACGGGCTGAAGGAAGTTTCGACCTCTGCGAGTGGGCCAAACATGCATCAGCCAAAGACAATCAAATCTACTTAATGAAACATGCGTCCAGTAATTTATTCATTACCTTACTCGTTTTCATGTGATTACTCATAAGGTTTTTAATCTTTTACCTCTTGAATCATGCGTCCAAGAGATTGTTTAGAAAACTAAATAGGAGTTTAATTAAAGACAAAATTGAGATATTGTAGATTTTATTATCTAATTCTTCTCCTCAAATTTCGTTTTCTATTTTTGATTCATAGAAGCAACTTGGACTTTCGCATATTCAACTCCCTCACAAAAGTAGAAACTTCCTTCAGACTCTCTAGTAGATCATCTAGTCTACTCTGAGAAGTATTAGACCGTCTATTGCGACTAAAACACAAGATTAACACAAATAACAATTAAGACCAAAATAGACTCAATTAGAGGAATCTCAATTAAAACAATGGATTTATTCGTGATTATCATCCAAAGATCTATGATTAAAGCTTTAAAGTGAGTAAAATTATGTTCATGTGCTAAGCAAATTTATGCATGATTCTAGAGAAAGGCACATGTAAGTAGTTGAAAATTTTGTTTAGAATTAAAAGTCAAGTTGAGGAAAGGGGCTACTTTTCAAGAAAGGAGATACTTTGATCTTGAAGATATATACTAATACAGACTATGTAAGTTTCGTTACTGACAAAAAATCTACCTTTGGGTATTGTATATTTTAGGCAAAAAGTATGGGTCTGGAGAAGTAAAAAATAGGGTAGGACCCATACTCCTTCACTAAGGGATTTCATGCTCCTACTCAAAGTGTATGTAAAGGACTTCCTTCGGATTCCTAGATCATGTTGGTAAGTTGAGACTGATCAATATTCATTTACCAACTTGAAGGAGAGTGTTGTAAATATGGGATAATTAGGCTAAAAATATTCTAATATCTCTACAGTAATTAAGAAAAAATATCCTTAGAATCTTCGCATTCATTCCCTCATTTTTTATTTACGTTTTTATGAGGAAATGATTGTTACAAATAGAGGAGTTGAAAATGTAATTAGCATGATTGTAATTTATTCTATATTTCTTTATTTTCTCATTATTCAAGTACTTTATAAATAGTGTTGACACTTCTATTATGGAGCTTAACCCTAGACTTTTTAAAATCAGTAAGACAAATTATGGAATTTTCTCTCAAAATTTTTGAAATCTATGAAGTTAATATCAAATTTTGAGTATTTAGATTGTATGCTCTCTTTTTCTAAAATGTTGACAAACCCAACTGACCCTCAAGTCGGTTAGTTATCAAAAGGAGAGTGATAACCTCTATAATGAGAGGATCAAAACTAGTAGCTATCACTCTAAGAATTCTGTAGTTTAGTGACCTTGTTTGAGGATATAAATAAGTGTAAGGAGAGTAGCTTCTCACGTTTTTGTAGTGGACAATTGGTTGAGCTTTTGGATCTATCAAATATCCAAATCATTCATCCCTCTTATTGGTGTTGTACCCATATCGTGACTAGTTTGGAATTAGGGGCTCCTCAATAAGATATTTTTGTTCTTCATCCAAATTCTGAATCCACTTTATCATTTTCCTCTCTCTATACCTAAAGTCCCATGATTTACCATTTTTAGTTTTGTAGAAAATAAAAAATATAAAGTAAACATCATTCTGAAAAGCATGGATAGAAAGATAGATAGATGGAAAAATGTAAAAAACAAACACACTTCTGATAAATATGAGGGAATCATGTGCATCTCATTAAACTATTTGTCTGAGTTAAATGGGTAATTTAATGTATATATAATGCATGGCATCACGAGGGATACAATCATACTTATTTATTTACTTTGAATCTAGAAAATCTGCTTCCAATGATGAAAACAAGACTGAGGAGATTCAAAAGATGGAACATACTCCAAGAGGTTCTCCAAAGTCATCTACTTCAGTGAAGCTTCCAATTTGGCCCATATTTGAAGGACTCTGGCTTATATTGTCATCAACCTACCTGTTACATGTATCATTATTCATCTGGCTAAGTGCAGTTGTATCTTCACTCTTCTATTTCCAGGTTAGGTAATCTTGTGTCCTGTTATAAAATCTTTAGTTTTCGTCATTTGCATTTCAAGTTTACATGAATGATTAGAACATGTGGGGAATTGTATAAATGAGTAATGCGATCGATACACTATTATTGATTGAGATTTATTGAAAATCCCAATTATGTTTGAGTCCTACTTATTTAATGAGTTTCACTCATAATTTTGTAGTTTCTAATAAATTTTAACCAATGATAGAGTGTTAGAGAGTTGTTGCTAACACTCCTCTTGTACATATACAAAACGCTATTGCTGACTGAAATTCTACTAACATATTTCCTTTTCGTCAAATTTCCTGAAAGACGTAGCAAAGTAAAGCCAAATCTAAGAAGTGGTGCTCATGTAATCAGTGGACCAAAACATTAAAATTTAATTGGAGGATTAAAAACATATTTAAGCCTTTAATAAAGTTTCAAAAAACAATGTCACTCAATTAAATCTATTAGATTTGTTATAGATTCTAGGAAATTTGGATCATTATTAGGCAAGAATTTATTGTATTTGATTTTGTAAATTAGTATAAATACATACCGTGTGGTCTGCATTTGACACAAGATTCAGATAACCCTTTCTTATATGGTAACAATAGTTTTAGGGTTTTTTCAATCCCTTTCTTTTCCTCTAGGTGAACAATACCCGCAACCCATAGAAGACCCCATTTTCTCTCGTGTGAATAATACCTGTAACCATTACATGCCCTTTCATTTTATCACAAAGCACTCTTTTCCTTCGGTGATTGTGCTACTAGAACTACCCTCCTTCAGTGACCGCACTGGTAACATATTGTCATTTTTCCCTTTTCTCCAGCATAACCCACTTGTTCTAGTAGCATTCTTTTCCTTTGGTGATTGTGCTACTAGAACTACCCTCCTTCGGTGACCACCAAGCTTCGTTGGTTGGTCAGTTTCGCCGCCTCACACACTCGTAACATATTGTCGTTTTTCCCTTTTTTTTGGCACAACCCACTTGTTTTGGTTTATTTCCCATGGGTTTCGACAAGTCCCACTCAAATATCGCGTATGCAGTGAATTTTACCACTGTTATGCTGATTGCATGTGAAAATCTGGCTGAAACAAGTGACTACAATTCTTGAGATGTTGCTATGTAGTTGTGGTTCTTGGGTCAAGGTCGTGAAAACCACATGACCAAACAAGCCAAAGATATTCCGAACACTGATGAAGCCCGATGGAAGCAAATTGACGCCTCTTTGTGTAGTGTTCTCTGGTTCTCCATTGATGGCAAATTGCAGCTCCAATATCAAGCTTTTACTACCTGTTATGTTGTTTGGAACAAAGCCAAGAGACTTTATTCCAATGATGTTCATCGTATTTACAAGGTTGTCTCCAACCTTATTTCTATAAAGCTTGAAAACCATGATATACAAACCTATCTTGGTAAGCTCGACCACTTAATTGCTGATTTTGATGCCCTCATGCCTATCACTAATGATGCAGACAAACATGCTAAACAACGTGGAATGTTTTTTGTTGTTCTTGCAGTGGTTGGATTTTCTCTTGAGTTTGACTTTGCCCTTAATCAAATATTATTCTGCATTGTTGTTCCATCTTATGACACCGTTAGTGAACAATTACTTCGCCTCTTTGTTCCTTACATGTTTGGAGAGTTTTCTAAACTTTTAACAAATTCATTTGCCTTTTACTCCTACTGTAGATGGAGTGGAAATTGTGGTGGCTATAATGGTCAACGTCCTCGTTGCAACTATTGTCAATGGTATAACCATATTGAGGCAAACTGTCGTACAACGGCACAAAAATAACCCAAGACCACTAATATTACTCAAGTCGTTTCTTTAGGAGCATCTGATAAGGTTTAAACTCTTATTGATGCCTATAATGAGTATCTTCAATACAAGGCAGCCATGTGATACACAACCTGTCATTGGCGTTGCTCAGTCTGGTAATCCCATAGCCTTTGTTTCTTAGTCCTTCGCCCTTGGACCTTGGATTCTTGACTCCAGTGCCTTTGATCATATGTTTGGTAACAAAATTTCTTTTCTCTCATCTATCTTATTAAAGGAAAAGAAAGAATAGGATGAATCCCTTGTGTATATTGAACACATAGGGTTATGTTTATATTGGAAAAGAAACATATGGGCTAAGCCCATTACATTTTTTTTTATCAGCAAAGAATGAAATTAAATTAAGAGGGATACAAAAGGGGTATCCCAACCTTTTTACATAAACCAAACCACATTAAGAATCTCCAAGAATAAAGAGATGAACAAACACCCCAGAAGCAATAGATAGATAATGTTTGCTGCATAAGCTAGACATCCTATTCCATCTAGCACCGTACTCGTATTGAAATGCTATAAGCACTGCAAACTGCAGCTACAAAACCATCAAAAGACACCAAAATATTGGTTTTCTCCACCACCTCATTGACATTCCTTCTACCCAGCTTGCAGTGGCACGATTGTAGCACTTGTCACTTCAATGCAGCATCTTCCATTCGCTCTTTTTTGGACTTTGGCTTCCCCCTGTTTGCTCCTTTTAAGCTCACTTTTATCAGAAACCAACTTCCTACTTGCCAGGGTCCATCTCGCACTTAGATTGGTCGGAGTTTACAATTTCGACTTACACAGAACCCTGAACCAGCATACACCCTGCCTCTATTGGTCTGTTATAAGACTCATCAAAACAGAATCCTCTATCATGTCCTTAACATTCCTTTTGACTCCCTTGCATACAAGCACATATGTCCTGATTACATAAATATGAAATATCTAACAATATCTATAATATCTCATAATATCTCATAATATCTAATAATAATATCTAACACTCCCCCTCAAGTTGGTGCATATAGATCATATGTACCCAACTTGTTACAAATGTAATTAATCCTGGGCCCTTGTAAGGGTTTAGTAAAAATATCTGCTAATTGATTATTTGAATTAACAAACTCAGTCTTGATATCTCTCGATATAATCTTTTCTCGAATGAAATGACAATCAATCTCAATATGTTTGGTCCTTTCATGAAAAAATAGATTTGAGCTAATATGAAGAGCAACCTGATTATCACATATAAGTGTCACTTGAGTGACCTCTCCAAATTGCAATTCGTTTAGTAACTGTTTAAGCCAAATAAGTTCACAAGTAGCCGAGGCCATAGCTCTATAATCTGTTTCTGCACTAGATCTCACCACAACACTTTGTTTCTTGCTCTTCCAAGAGATCAAGTTATCACCAATGGAGACACAATAACCCGAAGTTGATCTTCTATCAAATGGAGATCCTGCCCAATTAGCATCTGAATAACAAACTACTTTAGTATGGTTATTATGATCATATAACAAACCTTTTCAAGGAGAGTTTTTAATGTACTTCAGTATACGAATGATTGCATTCCAATGATCTTCACATGGAGAATTAAGAAATTAACGCACCACACTGATTGCAAAGGAAATATCAGAACGAGTAACAATGAGATGGTTCAATTTTCCAACTAATCTTCTGTACTTCTCAGGATCTGAAAGAGGCTCCCCCTGATTGGGTAAAAGTTTGACATTGGGATACACGAGAGTATCAACAAATTTCAAATTTATCAACCCAATTTCCTCCAAAATATCCAATGCATATTTTCTTTGAGAGATAACAATACCAGTATTGCATTGTGCTACCTCAATCCCCAAGAAATATCTAAGTTTGCTAAGATTTTTGGTCTGAAAATGTTGACAAAGGTGTTGTTTTACTTGTGAGATGCCATGGTGATCACTGCCTGTAAGAACAATGTCATCAACATATACTATAAGATAGATACACCCTACACTCGAGTGACGATACAAAACTGAATGATCTGCTTCACTGGGGGTCATACCAAACTGTTGAACAACATTGCTAAATTTTCCAAACCAAGCCCTGCTTGAGGCCATATAAGGATTTGCGAAGACGACATACCAATCTAGAAGACTCCCCTGAGCAACAAAAACGGGAGGTTGCTCCATATAAATTTCTTCTTGGAAATCCCCATTAAGAAAGGCATTTTTGACATCCAGTTGATAAAGAGACCATTGTTGAAGAGTAGGCATGACTATGAACAAGCGAACAGAAGCCATCTTAGCCACTGGAGAAAAAGTATCATCATAGTCTAAACCAAAAATTTGGGTATAACCCTTAGTCACAAGACGAGCTTTGAAATGATCAATAGTACCATCAGGACCAACTTTGATAGCAAAAATCCACCTGAAACCAACAAAAGATTTCCCGGATGGTAAAGGAACAAGTTCCCAAGTTTTATTATTCTGAAGCGCATTCATTTCATCAAGCATGGCCTGACGCCAACCAGGATGAGCTAGGCATCACCTATAGATTTTGAAATGCAAACAAAAGAAATAGATGAATGACAGGTATAAAAGGGTTGAGATCAAGGTTATCAAACTCGCGGGTTCACCCTTGAACTCGTTCGCGTTTACGAGTCGGGAACTGTCTGGCGAGTCAACTCGTTAGTAAACTCGTAATATTATTTGAGTGAAAGTGAAATAATAATTGGGATTGTGTCAATTGGGGTGATAAGCAGTAAATTAAAAGGGTTGTTGACATAAAGAATGGAGTCAACGATAATGGATGGAAGGGATTGGGTTGTACCAATGTCACAAATTTGTGTTTGTGAACCATTAACAATAGTTATAAAAGACAAATTGGCAACCTTAGTAAAGGAGGAGAAAAGAGAATGATTGCCAGATATTTGATTTGATCAGTTGCACTAGAGTCAAGGACTAATGGAAGGAGATTGAGAAAGAAAAGCAGATAAATTACTAGTTTGTGCCATCGAACAATGTTCCTTGTGGATTAGTGAGCTGCACACCACTTGAGAAAGTATGCATATGATAATGGAGATACATCAACCAGTAATGTAGGAGCAATAGTGATTCAAGAGTAGATGCCTAGGCAATATTGGGTGAACGAGGGGGTTTCCCATGCTGCTGCCAACACTTATCAATGGTATGTTCAATGAGGTAGCAATGTTCACATTTTGGTTGATTTTTAGAATGACCTGTACATACAAAGACAATGTTTTCCCTTTTGGACGAAGTGTTTGTCTTTGTATTTATTTTCTAGGAATATATAGCACGTATGATACATAAGTCATAGAAGGGTTTACTAATGATTTCAAAATTTAATCATGGGTAGCAAACAATCCCAAGGTAATAAAAAACATATTGCAGTTCTCAAGTTCCTTTTTCATATCTTTAGATGGTGGAAGGAGCTTCACGAAATCATGGAAGGCAACATGAAGCCTTCCAAGATAAGCAATGGGTGTACTAGACCAACATGGTTTTGAAGAAGGCTTCAGATTCCATGTTAAGTTAAACTATACGAAAGAGAGACATTGAACTGAAATCATGTGCTTTTGAGACAATACAGATGCTTCATTTACACCGAGAGAGAAAAATCAGTGGAGATTTGACATCCTCTAATAATAAAGATGTGATATTGAAATAAATAAAAATGTTTCTAATAATGCTTAGATAATGTAGATATTCTTGATTGTATAGAATCTGCCACTTATTTTTATAATTATAACAACCCCTTTAATTTATTGCAAGCAAGCCATTAATGAAATACATATGTGCAACCCATACGGACAATTTAATTAATACTGTTTGAACACAATATGTATTTTTGATGATTAATTTCCTTAGCTATATTTATTTCTGTTTGATTTAAGTTGGATTTTCAAGCACCCATAGGTCTGTAAAAATTTCTGTTATTGCAGAAAGTGAGTGTGATTGCCACCACAGTTACCAGCTCTCTAGGAAGAAGAAGGTTGTTTGCGCAGATAAATAGCTTTATTGCTGTTTTTATTCTTGGTGGACAGCTGTCCTTGACGGTAAGCTCTTCCCCAAATAACTTTATCCACATGGTATATATTCATCTTTCTTTCAAAGTTGAGTTCAAACCTGTTCCTAAAAATAAAATTTGACAATGCTAGTAGATTAAGTACAGATTTCCGAGTTTGTTTTCTTAAATTACCCTCATCATAGCACAAGCAAGCACCCAACTTTATACATAGCTAATTCTTAGAGTTCAGAAAGACATTCGTGAGGGGAGATAAGTCAGTTGATCATTGAAGTTCGCAAAAGCTAGATTCATATTTTCTGTGATGAAATGACATGAGTTCTCATTGGAGCCATTCTTGAAGAAATTTTTCAAACACTAAGTTCAAACGTAAGAGACATAATTCAATATTCCGGTTTAGTACTTGATCTAGCAACTATGATATGCTTTTTGCTTTTCCATGAGATAGAGTTGGCCCTCTAATAAGAACACATTGTATAGGGGTCAACCTACCACCAGGAGATCCAGCTTAGGTATCACAAATTGCTGTAGGGGAAAAACCCTGACAGTAAGAGTCTTCACAAAGAAGGTAAAACGCACAAGAGAAATTGTAGGGGCAGTCCCTCAAGACAGGTTTATAAAGGAAAATGCTTCCTTTCACACAGGGCATTTCCTGTCACAAAACTACTATCCTCACTCCTCATCTACCACATAAGAAAAGAATATAAAACTTCATAAAACAAAGTCTCAGCCCCCATCCTGCAACAGCTGTTAACAGCTAACAGCTAATTAATTTTTAAAATTTCCTTCTATAATAAAATTTCCACAACCTCTCATTTTTCCCCTTTTTATCTCTGGCAACTTCAAAATTCAAACCATTGTACAATGACTATCGTTATATGCTGAGTTTATGGGGGTTATATTGGCCATTGAGTTTTCTTGAGCTGGTGGTTATCGGCATGTTTGGTTAGTGAGTCTTTGTTGGTATGCCAAGCTTTTTCTTCTAAAATTTTCCCTGGGTCTCTTAGGGATAGATGGAGGAAATGCATGAAGAGTATAGTTGATAAGTTTACTAGCCCATTTAAATTGACCGTTTAATAATTTAGGCACATTATGGAATTTCAAACTACGCTGATCTATACATATGTTGAGTCACCCTCGCATAAGATAATGTTGCCATTATTGAACTACCAATACTATCTCCATAAGCTCTTTTTCGAACACTGATTTCAATGGCCTCCTGTCTATAACACTTTGCTCCAAAAAGTAATAGGTTGTTTCTTCTGTAATAGCATAGTTCCTAGCACATTGCCAGAATCATCCATTTCCACAATAAATTGTTTGGAGAAAACTGGAACTACCAATACAAGCAATGAGGTTATGACAGATTCAGTGAAGCAAGTTTAGAAAAAGTTCACTGGTCATTATCTCTAATTACCTATATGAAAATGTTAAAAGAGACAGAGGTTTCTACAATTTTTCTGTTACAGACCAATGCCTATCCCCCTCTTCCTTGTCAGTCTAAATAATAAAAAAAAAATCTCATTAACAACCTCTCTGCTACTCATGCCACCTCAGCTTTAGGATTTCTGTTCTTCCCTTTATGTACATACACCCTCCATCCTTAGGTGTCTCATGCCCCTCATGGACCAATGGCTCTTTTGGCCCATAAACATGTTGGTCTCCAACATTTTCTTGTGGGAAGTTGTGCTCAGTATTTGCTGTTTTATATGAACGAAGGAGCAGCACACCAAAATGGTCTAGACATAGGGGTCGGACTAGGCATAACATCATGAGCTGGGTTGGTCCATCACATTTTTTTCTACTTACCTGTTGGGCTTGTTCGGACCGTCTGTTTTTCCATCTCTATACTTGCATAAACAATGAATAATAGGAGAATAGTTTTTTATGACCTTATTATTTCCTTTGCTACATTAGTTGAAGTAACCATTTTGAAGAGGTAAGGTAATATTATTGACAATAATGATGAAAAAGGTCCGTCATGATTTTTATTCTTTGATTTTTGTATTAATGAGTCATGTTACTAACGTTAACTATGTAAATATTTTTTTACTAGTGCAGGGACGCATTCTTACTGTTGCTGGGGTGACTATAGCTATATGCTCAACACCGTTTGTTGGCTTCTTAAATTTAGTTACTCTGGCTGTCTGGCCAAATTGGGTGGTGGTTGCCACCTGTGAGACATTGAGAAAGGTTATTCTCTATGACTTCAAAAATATTGGTTCCTTTAATAGAATTCAATAATTAACATTATATCGTGTTAGAAATGTGTCAAGTGAATTAAGTATATGTGTAGGTTCATTGTATGACATAAAATATTGTTTGTCTAGTTTAAACACAAATTAGAGTGCATGATAGTCAATCAAGGACTCCGTGTGTGATAATCATGATACATTGCATATTACCTCCATTCCTATTTGCTATGAGGACCAAATATAGAGGTATATTATTGTCACTTTAGAAAAGTCCTGCCTAGAGACATTCCCATTAGTAATGCATATGATTGAGTCCTTGCTTTAAGCTGTCTGTTAATGTTCCTATCGATAATCGTCATCTTGGCAACAGAGTCAGGGAGCACTGTGCCAGTCCTGAAATTAATTAATCTGCCATTTGCTACAGTGCTTTTCTTGACCGGTGGATAAAGGGTATGTTCCTGTAATTAAAAAAAGTAATTATTTAGGAATTTGTGTTTCTGTATTTCTTACATTCATTATAGAAATAATGAGTTCGTTGTGTAGTTAAAACACAAGTGTTTCAGCATATGCACTTCTTACCTTTCAACAATATACTCCATACTACATTCATCTTTTGGAGAAATTCATGACCGTGACCTGCAACTCACGATATAAAATAGTAAACTGTTGATTAAATTAATTGTTGCACACTTTTGTGGATTCTTAATCACGTGTCACAACATTGCAGGTTGTTACATATGTTGTGACAAGGCCAGGTAGAGAACTTTTATTTACAGTTGTTTCAGAGGATGAGAAGTATAAAGCTAAAGTACGACCATCTTGTTTCCTTTCTTCCTCCAATAACCATTTTCTGCTATTTCAATTTAGAGAGCCAATGGCTTCACTGCTGTAACATTATTATACATCCTATATATATATATATATATATATATATATATATTTCTTGGACATTTCTAGATGATGCATGAAATGATCTCACATGACAATGGCCAAATTTATGTGGCAGGTATGCATAGATGTCCTGGTTCAAAGACTTGGAGATGCTGCAGCAGCTGGAATGTACAAAATGCTTTTTGGTACTTTCAACGGGAATCCATCAACAGTTTCCCTTTATGGCCTGCCTGTATGTTCAAACCTGTCATACTGTCCCTATTCATAAAATATTCCTCTCATTTTTTTAAGAATCCTAAAAATAAAAAATAGAAAAGTATACCGATTATTTCCATACCCTGTTTCATATAATCGTCTACCTATTATCTCAAATAGTTATCAATACTCTGTACATATTTTGTCCTCTTTTTTTTTTTGCTTTTTATATGGGCAAGACTAACGTGTTTTTTTCCGTTCTGTAGGTTTGTTTGTTGTGGATAGTCACAGCATACACTTTGGGTCGTCGGCAAGTGCAACTTTCAAAGCACGAGACCTCATCTACTTAATACAATTTGTTATTAAATGTACAATATATTATAGTTATTATATGGGTGGAGAAAGTTGAGCCTGAGATAATAAAAGCTAACAAGGCCATGCTTTCCAAAATTTTCAATCAATTCCTGGCAATTTCTTCCAGTATCTCCATGCTTTCATGCTTTCCTCCTACACACCAAGTGAAATGACAATTTTGTCCTTTTTCATCTTTTTTATTGACACATCTCTTCCTTTTTTTTCGGATCCATACACTCCAAATTCTAAAATTTGGAATACAAAATTGTATTTCAAATTTTAGAGTTCGGAGTGAGTTTGTTGGATTCAAAAATACATTTCAAACTCTAAAACGAATACGATTTTGTATTCCAAATTCTAGTGTTTGAAATGTATTTTCAAACCTAGAAAATACCTTTCAAATTTTAGAGTTTAGAATGCATTTTCAAATCCAGAAAACTCTAAAATTTGGAAAGAAAATTGTGTTCATAATGCTTTTTCGATCCCAGAAAAAACATTAATGTTTAGAATATAATTTTGTATTTTGAATACCAAAGTTTGAAAGATCTATAAACTATGTAATTTATTGAAATGAAAAAACAAACAAATCCTGCATCTTTGGCTCAAGGATAACTTTAGAATTGAAAATTTTATGGAGGTGTAGGGAAGAAACTATGGAGGTATTGGAAGAAATTGCCTCAATCCCTTTGGTGCTGGTAATTTGGGTATCTATGCTCGTATTTAAAGGAGTCGGAAAAAGAAAAGCATTACACTTACAAAACTTACACATCCCTTCAATCTGAATAAGTTTTTTTTATAAGAAAATCAATTTATTAAAACGAAAGAACTGCTGCACGAAGAAAGCCAAAGCTGGACTATATAATGTCAGAACAAAAAAAATGAAACATTATGCAGATTTATGTGAAGACTAACACAAAAAAGGACCTGCTGACCATGTGCTATGAATGACATTTGCTATTAGCATCCAATGCTTTAGACCTGCACCTCTCCGGGCTTTGACATATGTCGAAAATATCTTTTTATATAATTTAGGGTTTAAGGTTATGTAGCTAATCCAGTGTAATTAATGAATTTGCTTTTAGTGAAATTAATGAATTAATAAACACTTAACAGAATTGTTTGTTTCGTTGTAGAAAATGCTTCCAAAGAAAAATACATTATATAATCATAATTATGAGGCCAAGAACATATATTGTCAAGTGGATATGAAGTATAAAAACATCTTAATGATTATGTATTATCAAGAAAAGAATTTAAGTGACTGAAAATATGTCCAAAGTGAAGACAAAGATGAAGATATTAGTCATGAGATAATAAAGGATAAAACCTCCTTGGATTGTGTGGTATCTTCTTATCATTCCAAATATTAATAATTTTTCCAAATATTAATAAAATAAAATTATTTAAAAAAAATATTTAGAAACTAATTTTTTATTTATTAGAATATAGAACTAAATTGCAATTAAGCATACAAATTTGTTTTAACTAAAAAAATTCAAGGCAATTGCTTCCTGCACCATATTACTGCACCCAATCAAAGGAGAAAACCTGAAAATACCCTTAAAAAATGGGGTACATATAAAATTACATTCCAGATCTCCTTTTCCGGAACACAATAATTTCTTCTGGATAATTTTTTCTGGAATGTATTATTTTCAGTTCTGGATTTTTTTATCTGGAATGAAATTTTTTTTTTCCAGATTTTTATATCCGAAACACAAAAATCTTTTCTGGATTTATTTTTCCAGAATGTAATATTTTCACTTCTGGATTTTTATTTCTGAAATAAAGGATATTTTTGGAATTTTTGAAATTATGTTGGGTGCAGGTTAAAAAGTGTTGGGTGCAGGGAGCATTTGCCAAAAATCAACTAGGTCAAACATATAGTAAGCGTGGCGGCCCAATGCCAAGAAAAAGTTGCCTTGACCATATGGGTTTTTTTCATGCATCCCAACAATTTTTTTCCTGCACTCCTAATAATATTGTAAATCTAAAAAAATATCCTTCTGAAAATGGTTTAAGTTATGATCGTTGAAGTTTAATGAAGTTAGTAGTGAAATTTGTGGGTTTTCTTGGTTTCGTGGTTGGTGGTGGAGGTAGTGAGAGGTGATCGGTGATGGTGTTGATAGCTTAATGAATTTTCATTTCTAGTTAGTGTTCCATATTTTTTTTTTTTAAATTCTGAATGGTGGAATCATCTGGAATAAAAATTTGGATTTTATGGATTTTAGATTGTACAATCCAGAATATAAAATTATATTATGGATTATACATTTTGGAATATAACTTTATGTTCTGACACAATTTAGAAGACTTTTCTGGATATGAAAATATGTTCTAGATAGTAGAATTCTGAATACATTTACAAAAAAAATTTGAATCGTATAATTCGAAAACTAATTTTGGATTTAAAAAAAAAAACATTCAGGATTGTACCGTCTATCATGATGCGTTCTTAACTATACATAATTTGAAAAGTATTTATGGATTTAGAAATCTAGATTGTACAATGTAGAATACATTTCTCAAAAATAAAATAATAATTCTGGATTGTACAATCCAAAACTAATTTCAGATTTAAAAAACTCTTCTAGATTGAATCGCTTATCATAATGCATTATGGATTGTACAATCTGGAAGGTATTTCTAGATCCAGAATTACCATCTGGATTGTACAATTCAGAGTGCATCATGATAAACGATAATATATAAGATAGAATCCCAATTTTGGAGCAAAAATATCTAATGAAATATATAAGATGCCTGGTTTGGAATACTTAATGAAGTATGTGGGTAGTGAAGATGAGGTTGAAGGAAACCTTGTTAGACATTTTACAAAAAATGAGGTAAATAAAATTTCATTAATTTTTATTATAACTTTGACAAGTCATGTAATTATGTTGTAATGTACTTGTGTAAGATTTTGCTACGCAAAATGACTTACTTGAATGTGTGTGTACGATGGGGTTTAGACTTAGCTTTGTGATTTTCGTAATTAGATCTTACACAACAAATGGAAACAAGGATAACAGAGTTAGGTTGTAAAACAAGTGGTAAGTATACAAAATACAAACATGATTTAGAGGTTAGTGTAAGTAATACACAAAAATGTGATTGTCCTTTTAAATTGTGAGGTAAACATGTTGCTAATGGAGAAGGTTGTGTGTTGAAGGTAATATGTGGGAGTCATAATCATGAATTAGTTGAAACATTAGTCGGTCACCCTATGCTGGAAGATTGAAACCAAATCAATAGTCCATGCTTGTTGATATGACTAAAAGTTTAGTTAAACCAACAAATATTTTACTTACTTTGAAGAAGAATAGTGAGGATAATGTTACAATAATAAACCAAGTGTTCAATGCTAGATACTCATATGGGAGATCAGTTAGAGGATCTATAATTAAATTGCAACAATTAATGATGTTACTAAAGCGTGGCGAATATATTCATTGTAGTAGGTGTGATGACATTCATTCTACGCATTCTTCATGGAAGACCACCAAGGAGAGGGGAAATCGAAGGTCGCCATGAACCCCAAAGCAATTCCCATGCTTGAATAGTTTCATCCTAGTTATCATTGAAGCAAAATATCATGATATTCTCATTGCGAAGTAAAGCTCCCACATATGTCAATCTACATCAATACATCAAGTAATATGTATAGGTCATGTATATGGTTCACATTTTGTGTAGGTCGCTTAATATTTTTGTAAATTTTTATATATGATGTCATTTAATATTGATTACACTACATGTTTAATTATTTTGCAGGTAAAATTGCATGATGGTTGTCCCATTCCAACCGTAGACATCATGTGGTCAATAAATTGTTACCCAGAGGTAAAGTTATGGTCATCGTGTTATGTTAGTAGGATGAAACTTTTTGCATAGTTAATAGGAGTTACTATCACACATGTTGATCTTGCAGAGACTAATGTAAACATTGTTGTTTTTAAATGAAATGTGTTATTTGATTACACAACATTCATTTTTACATATATTTATACGTAGTCAAACTAAACATTCATTAAAATCAAACAAAGTATGAGTCAAACAATACATAATATTAAACTTTATCCATATACAGACATATAACGGGTCCATAAATTGAAATCAGTAACACAAAGAAAACAAAGTTTACAAATTTAACTACTATGGCATTGACGTCGTTCACATACTACACAATGTCGTATAATATATTTTTTCTCGTCATCAGTCACACCACACACTAATTGTTGAGTGCCCTCCCATGCTGTAGTACCTTTAGCGACATGTCCACAATCAATCATCCGTTGCAGTACATTGATGATGCACCTGAATATACCCTACAAGACGTTTAAATGAAAAATAAAATAAAATGTCCATGTTAATGCAAATAAACAATGCATAGGTTCAATAATATAATTACTTATCAGACATGTATGCTTTTTCTGGGATGCAAACTTTATGTCATCATGTTGTGGACTATGAGCGCGACAACATTGTTGTGCACTTTGTCGATCTTCATCTGCACTGCTCACTATCTATGGGTGTGACACAGACTTGAATCACTACATGTATTCGACTACACATGCAGATGCAAGAGAAACAAATGTCACGCATGTGACGATGTGGTTGGGAAAATGTAACCACTTGTCATCTATAACAGGCAAAACTCCACCCTCATATGGCATGGGAGGTCGTAGAATAGTTTGCTCATAGCCATATTGCCGCAACACATGTTCCAGCAAATAACGAGATGGACTTGAATGACCTACTAGGGCTATGATCATCGTATGGACTCCAAATGTGTAGAGCATCTAACTGGCCTCGTACAACAACAATTTTGCAAATATGTCGTCCAATCACTTATCGGGCTACCCGCAAGTAAACCTCTTGATAGGTGGGATTTATATCCCTCCTTCCATGCCATAAAAAATGTTCATGTATTCATGCCTATTACAATTTCAACAAATCAATATTCATGTATGCATATGAAAAAAAACTAACTTTAATGAAGATTGTATATGATTTACTTATATAAGAGTCGAATGACCTCCCAATTGTTTTGTCTAGGCAAAACATGCATCCCCTAATTGGTCATATGTATGGTAAGTGCAGTAGCTCCTCACGAGTATCCACCACAAATCCATTAATTTCTAAACAATTGCAAGTAGGATAAAGAGCTGGAGGTGGCACTTTTATCGACAAATATTGTGCATCCCAACATATGCAACAAATATGCCATTGTAGCACACTCCCAAGCTTGTCGGATGCAAACATTCCTCATAGACCTCTTGGAATCAACTAAGTCTAACGTGTGGACCCCGACATTGCCTTATCTTTGAGGTTACATCACCCTGGTCAACCGCTTGCAACTCTACCAAAACAATTGAAGTTATAGAAAATTCCAAGGGGATGTACTTAGAAAATTATCCCACAATGAGCAAATGTAGCAGAGATGACACATCATCCAGCGTTATCGTCACCCCACCCACCGAAAGGTGGAAGGTCATGATGTCACCTCTCCACAAAGACTAAAACCAGCCCCTTATTAACCACCTCATAACTTAAGTTGCACAACAACAATCCCGAATTATACACAATTTCCTCAATTTGAGGACGAGACACCCAAAATTTACTTAATTTTTTTTACCATGGAAGACCAACTTTATTTCTCCATGTTCCTAACAAATAGATTTATGTTAGTAACTATACAACAACATCAAGATCAATAATACATGTTAAATAAACATATTTTCATTCTTACCTCACCCTCCCACAGTCTCAAAGCGACATGATCTGCGAAACTTAGTAGCAAAGAAACATATGAAGGTCCTCCAAGGAATCCTTCTTGCTGATCATGTCGATCTTTATATTCATCCATCATATTACCACCATTATGATCACATGCTTGCGCATGATCTCCTTTATGGACTAATGCCATAGGTCTTTGCTTACCATCACTCCACAATACACCACCTCTCGTCCTAGTTATAACCCTGTCTACAACATCATTCTTATATCAATGAAAACCAAAATGTAATAAACTTAAACACATACATGTTAGATGATCCAATTTAGAAGGTATTTTTAGATCTGGAAATGCCTTCCAGATTATACAATTCGGAATGTGTTTTTTTTTTCAAATATATTATGAATTGTACAATTCAAAATGTATTTTTTGATATGGAAAAACCTTTCAGATTGTACAATTCATAATGATTTTTTTTAAAATGCATTATGGATTGTACAATCCAAAATGTGTAAAAATAAATAAATTAATACCAAATTGTGTAATCCAAATTTTTTTTGAATCACTCAATCAAGAATGAGAGAACACAAAAGCATTAACTTAAAAAAGAACCTTTATTATTGGAGAAGACCGTCACTTTCCATTATGGATTCAATCTTACATGAAGAGGTGAATAAATGCTCTACAATACAACAAAGAAGCTTAAAAAAGTTAGAAAGGTGCACGGAGAGCTTGGAGGTTACTCAAGAATTGGAGAAGATGAATGGGTTAAGAAAATAGGGTTATTTATGTTTTTAATTAAGGGTAAAATGGTCTTTTCAACCATCATGGGTGCAGTGAAAATTATGGGGTGCAGAAGAAATTCTCTCATAGACAACTCTTGGTTTGTACCAACCTTCTGAGTACATATATATAGTTCTATGATAATAATAATAGTTAGTCACAGGGTTCGATTCAGAGAACTGCTGCAAAAGAAGAAAATAAAATAAGTTTGTTGACGAGACGCAACCACAACAAAGCAATGGGTATTCCATCCGAACTGCGGGACATCTTGTTACCCAACAAAAAAGGTGTCTTTGTGGCTTCTCCCGCAGAGGAGAGGAAGATTTTGAGGACCAAGCAATGCACTAGTGGTATTCTCTTTTTTTATCATTCATTTTACAACTTTTTTCCACTTAATTTGCAAACATCATTAAATGGAACATGCGTTATGTTGATTTTGGATTTTGGTTTATCTCTTTCCCACGTTAGGACAGCATGATTTAAAAAATAGATTTTTTATGTCTTTTTAAGGTTAGATCGATTTATTGATGGTTACGGAGGGTCAAGATGTAAGAGTCCTTTCAACTGGTTAATTTTTTTGTGTGGATCTTCGCTGTCATGAACTAAAGATTTGGGACACAAAAAGTTGAAGTAAAAGAGATTAATTTCTGTTGCCTTAAACTATAGCTGTTAAGAGAAACCTACTAACATCGCATGCAGGGGAATAAGATCCTGTTAGATTATTAGTAGTTGAAGGAAAACTTGGGGAAATTAATATTCAATGCATGTTTGGTTTAAAGTTGCACTAGTATTTTTACGAATTTCAACGGAAGATTGTGCCTTCCAATGTATTATTTGAGAAGGGGAAAAAATGTTGCTTCTTGAAAAAAGTACTTCTGAGTGGTGAGAGAAGTGTTACTTGCTTTCATATTTCTGCTAATTGGGAGAATAATGTTAAATTATTGTTTTGCTGAAAAGTACTTATGTTTTGTTGATCATACATGAATGACTTGTGTTCACTCCTGTGTCCATGATTTTCATCAACAAAGCAGGGTGTGTGTATGCTACATATTTTGTGAGAGTTCAGGAGAAATATGAATTATGTTCATTTTGGCCTTTCCTTAATATGCAGAAGGTGTGCGTGCTGGATTCAAGGCAGCTTCCATTGCTTGTGTTGCCAGTGCTGTGCCTACTGTACGTAACTTTTTCCAGATACAGTTCTACATTTTTTCATTTTTTTAATTCCAAAGAAGAATTCAGTTAAGCATTGTTCGTGTTGCCTTTTAGGTACAACTTTTTCCTCATAACATCTTCGTCCTATATTCCACCGGTTTGGTGTTTGTGTCTGCTTTTGAAACCTTTTTCTGAGTTACTGAATTCTGAAAACTTATTCAAAGATGAACAAGAAATCAGGCAAACTTTAAGCCCTTGCATAGTTATGATGAAAATAAATAATGTTGTAAGACAATCCTTTGGATTTCACTATTATATCATTGTATGCCACTTCTGTTCACAAATTGTATGCTGATTTACTAAGCTTTATTCTTTTAATGTTGGAATTTTCAAATTTGCAGTTGACTGCTGTTCGTGTGATCCCATGGGCAAAGGCAAACCTCAATTATACTGCTCAGGCACTTATAATATCGGCTGGTATGATCCCAACTTACAAAAGCCAAATGATTAATTCTAGATGATGCTATTAGATTTTTTATATAAAAGGAAATCTTTTTGTTAAGATCTGCATGGTTATTTGGAAGGATTGGTATGAACTAAGGAAATCTTAGTTGGTGTTTTTAGTGTTCTCTTATTAGAATTGATGTTTTACCTCAACCATCTATGTTCATCTTAAATTTAAACTTTTATTATGCGGATTGCTATAGTGAAACATTAATTCTAATAGAAGAACAATACTAAAAAAAGTCTAAGGAAGTGTTTGTAAGTTTTCTCCAATAGGAAATGGGCTTTAAAGCAAGAAGCAATTGCTTTTGATGCCATTGTATTGACAAGTCCATACAATCACGGTGTATGCACTTAATATTAAAGGCTTGCCTCAGTTTCAAAATTAAAATGGAACAAGAACTAAGCTAATCTTTTGGCTGTTGATCCACTTGTAAATGAAATGCGTTATTTCTTTTACCTTTGACTATACTTGCAAAGTGTTTAAACTCATCTTGTTTAACATCTGACGGTGGTTGGTTAACAGCATCCATCGCTGCATACTTCATCACTGCTGATAAAACTATCTTGGAGTGTGCAAGGAAAAATGCCCAGCTTGAAGATGCTTTGAGACACAAACAACAATAGAGGTTTCTTACGAACTGAAAGTACCCATCGTTGTTCTAGTGCATGATGGTGCAACTTGTTGCATACATTCAACAGGCCTATTGCAAAGTTTTTCTTTCTTGATCCGTGTAATATGGATTTAAAGGTGTATATTATCAAAGAAAATGATTTTGTCTTGTGTGAGTTATTTGGAACTGCCAATCACTGCGGCTTCAGAAGTAATAAATCTGATATAAGTTGTTGACTTTAATTGTTTTTCCATCTTTAGTTAAATAAAGAGAATACATAGAGAACTTCCAAAATTCCATGGGCAGTTTCACAATCAAGCCTGATTCTAATTACATATAATATTTTACTCCCACACATGCCATGCCTCAATGTGCAAAAGGCGTTGGAAAATTCACTTTATCTATGTGCCTTTCATCTTCTATTAACTGTTAAAAAAAGTCTCGATTTCAATTATAAAACCCTGTAACACAAATTCCTTGCGCACCTTTGTCTATCCCCCGTGGTTTATAGCTTCACATCTATACTGATTTTTATGTTACTGATGTTTTAAAAAATTAGCGTAGCCAGCAGAGAGGCCAAAATACCTCTACCAAACAAAACCTCGATACAACTTTCCAAGTGATATCAATGATTAAACAACTAATATTCAAAAGGATCTCAAGCAAGTGCCCAACATCTAAAACAAGGTTCGACATAAAATCATAAATCAGGGGGAAGGAACCATAAATCAGGGCTCAACATCGCTGGATGCTATTTAGAGTAAGAGAAAATACTCAATTCATTGAGAATAGAATGCACAACTTTTTAAAGGTAGTAATCCCAACATAAAAAAGTATTTAAAAGCACATTAAAGAAACTAAACGTCAAAATGATTAATAAGTAAAGGAGCTTTCATGATGAAATGAAGCATCTTGTTATCTCATTTCTTGTGTAGGCTTTTGTTCATCACGGGGCACACATTAAGGAATGGAAGGCCATACAAAAAAGCAGATGCACAAGACAGCAAAATCAGACATCGAAGAATAATGTTTGGTGATGGTTGAACACAAACGTAAGTTCTTTCTATTTTATAAAATTCTGTGTTATTGAATTCAGAATGTAAGTTAGGCTATATAGTCGTACAAACTCAAAACAAAAATAAGAAAATATCACTTGTACCCACTAATTTCATGTATTGAATAATGGGTGCTTTCCAAACAACATGCACTAAAGTGTATCCCTAAAAATCAGTTAAGTAATTGACCATTTATTTGAAACAGAAAAACAAATCTACTTAATTAAATAAATTTAAAATGACAATTGAGATTCTAACTGCCACTAACTAGATGTAATTGCATTTAGTTTAATTTTGATGCTTCAATTATTCAAACATATTGTGAAACTTTAAGAATTGCTCAAATTTGGGGGGCTTGGTCATGATATAAGCAACTTGATTATGTGAACTACAATAATTTAACTTGACAACTCCATCTTTCACTAAGTCTCTTAAGAAATGAATTTAATGTTAATGTGTTTGCTCCTCCCATGAAACACTGGATTCTTAGATAATTGTATAGTGGAATTGTTGTCACATAGAATTTGTGTGTTCTTATGCTCTTTAATAAAACCCAGTTTTCCCAACATTCTTTGAATCCAAATACACCTACATTCACATGAGACAAAAGCTATATACTCAGCTTTGATGGTGGACAATGATACTACTGGTTGTTTCTTTGAGGACCATGAAATTGCTCCAAAACTAAGTAAAATTACAAATCCAGAAGTATTTTTCTGATCGTCTATATCTCCAGCAAAGTCGCTATATCAGTGTATGGCACAACATTTGTGTTTTCCATTTTCTTATAGTGGATGCCTAATTCAATTGTTCCTTTCAAGTATCTCAATATTCTTTTAGCTGCAAACCAGTGAGATTCAGTAGGACTGGACATAAATCTGCTGATTAAATTAACTCCATACATTAAATCTGGACGGGTTGTAGTCAAATACATAAGGCTACCAACTACTTGCTTGAACGCAGTTGCATCAACTTTGGTTCCAACATCATCGTTTTACAGTCTTGTGCCTGGAACAATTGGATTTTTAACTGCATTACAATTCTCCATAAAAAACTGTGACAACACTTCATGAGTATATTTCCTTTGACATACAAAAATTCCATTTGAACTCTGCATAATTTCAACTTCAAGAAAATATCTCATTCTTCCTAAATCAGTCATATCAAATTCAGACATCATAGATCTTCTAAACTCATCACACATACTCCAATCATTTCTAGTATATATTAAATCATTCACATAAAGACTCACAATTAAAATTTTACCTCCCTCATTTGATTTTGTAAACAATGTATGTTCGTAAAGACATTTGTCAAAGCCATTACAAACAAAGTAAGCCTCTATCTTGTTGTACCAAGTTCTCGGTGCTTGTTTAAGGCCATATAACGCCTTCTTTAATTTGTACACTTTATCTTCTTCTTCCTTTTTTACAAAACCAGTGGGTTGCTGCACATAAATGTCCTCTTTAAGTTCACCGTGAAGAAAGGCATTCTTCACATCTAAGTGAAAAACAATCCAACCATATTGTGTTGCTATTGCAAGTATTATACGAATAATATCAAGCCTAACAATCGAAGCAAATACTTCTGTGTAATCTAGTCCATATTGTTGAGCACACCCTTTTGTCACTAGCCTTGCTTTGAACTTGTCTATCTCTCCATTCTCTTTAAATTTGGTTTTAAAGATCCATTTTACCCCAATTGGCTTCATTCCTATTGGCAAATTTGTCAGCTCCCAAGTCTGACTTTTCTCTATGGATTCCATCTCTTTCATCATTGCATCTTTCCATTTCTGACTTTCGATAGCTTTTTCAAATGAAATTGGATCATCTCCAGTGACCACCATTACATTTAGGTCAACATCATCTATCAAGCCTTCTCCTTTTTTGTAATCAATCATCCAAATCGGCTCTCTCCTATTTCTTCTAACCCTCCCTTCAACTGGAGTCTCGTAATTGTTAGGAGGAACATTGGTGTATATTTCTTCTTGATCATCATTATGATCCACAACATTCTCCTCACTCTGTTTTTAAATGTCACTCATATATTCTTCATCTCCTCCAAATCAAGAATGCCTAGTTGGTATTCCTCATTTTGTTCCAAATTCCATCCCTTTTGTTCTTCAAATATCACATCCTTGCTTATCAGTACTTTCTTGTTGACTGGATCAAACAACCGATATATTTTGGATTCATCACTTACTCCTAGAAGAACACATTGCCTTTTTTTATCGTCCAATTTGACTTGATGTTGATTTGGTATGTGAACATGTGCTATACATCCAAACACTCGAAAGTAATCTACTGTTGGTTTCAGTCCACACCATGCTTCCTCAGGAGTTTTATTCCGCACAACTGTTGTAGGACATTGAGTGAGAATATGTACACACCATCTCGGGCCAGAATACCTTAGGAACTTGTCTTCCAATCAACATAGAACGCACCAGATTCATGATTGTTCTATTTTTTTCTCTCAGTAACTCCATTTTGCTGAGGTGTGTAAGTTGTTGTCAATTGCCTGCTTATACCTTGACCCTGACAAAATTCTCCAAATTCGTTTGAAGTGAAACCACCTTTATCTGTTCTTAGACAGGAGATGTTTATCCCAACTTCCTTTTCAATCAAGGCTTTGAAGCTTTTAAATAGTGAGAAAGTTTTTGATTTTTCATGCAAGAAGTAGACCCAAGTCTTGCGAGAAAAATCATCAATGAAACTTAGAATATACCTCTTGTTCCTGCTTGAAATTGGTTTGATAGGTCCACATAGGTCTACATGAACAAGTTGAAGTTTGTTGGATGCTCTCTATAGGCTTTTCCTCGGTATAGACTTTCGATGTTGCTTCCCATCCAAACAGAACGTACAAAGACCTATTGTAGTAGTGATAGATGGCAACCCATTTACCAATTTCTTGGATGAAAGCGTTTTCAAGCCATTGTAGCTTAAGTGATCAAGTTGATTGTGCCAAAGCTCAGAATTATGCTCTAGCTCCGCTTGAAAACATGACTTTGTTGATATCATGGTGGCTGTCAGCACAAACATCTAATTCTCCTTCATCTTAACCTCCATAATCTGTCCTCTTTCAGGATGATAGACTTTACACTTCTCTTCCTTAATCAATATAGTCAAGCCTTTCTCTTGAAGTTGTCCTACACTTAAGAGATTGTTCTTGAGTCCAGGAACATAATACACATGTGAAATGACATACGACTCCTTTAATATTTAATCGAACACTTCCTTTTTCCCATCACATCTATCCGAGCATCATTGCCAAGCTTTACTGTATTGCGAAAGTTCTCATCTAATTTTGAGAACCACTCCCTGCTACCACTCATGTGATTACTGCACCCGGAGTCAAGAAACCATTCATCTTCCTTTTGTTGTGTAACATCAACGTGAGCCATTAGCAAAAGTTCACCCTTTTGTTTCACCATATCTTCCATTTCAACATAATTTATTTTATTTTCCCAGGTAGGACATTCGTATTGAAAATGCCCAAGTTTGTGACATTTGAAGCATTCAATCTCAACTTTGTTAAATGATTGTCTCCCTCTTCCTCTGCCTCAGAAAGAACCTCTACCTCTTCCTCTGTCTCGTCATCCCTTATCTTCATTTGTAATTTGTAGTACTTGTTCTTCTTCTCCTTGATAGGTCATTCTTTGCTCGTGAACCAAAAGATTGCTTTGTAATTCGTCAATGGTCATAGAGTCCAAGTTGTTCGATTCTTTTATTGAGCACGCAACATAATTAAATTTAGGAATCATTGACTGCACGATTTTTGAAGTAATGACATTCTCAAGCATGCTTTCACCACACACCTTCATGTTTTTAGCAATTTTCAAAGTACGGGCAAAGTATGAGTTAATTGTCTCTCCATCCTTCATTTGCAACATTTCAAAATCTCTTCGCAGGGCTTGTAATTGTGCTCTCTTCACTCGAGTAGAACCTTGAAAATTTTGCTTCATAGAATCCCATATTTGTTTGGATGTATCATCATTGAGGATAATATCTAAGATTTCTCGATCAATGGCTTGATAAAAATAATTCTTTATCTTTAGATCTTTCAACTGTTGTTCTTCCATGAGTTTGAGTTCCGCTTCTAATGCAATAGCTTTATTTTCTACTACTGAAATCCCACGTTCCACCAACTGCCAATACTCTTTAGAATGTAGAAAATTTTCCATTCATTTTGCCCAATGATCATAATGCCCATCAAACTTGGGAATTGCAGGTTGCACGTATTTGCTGAAATCTGCCATTTTCAGTTTTTCCTTCTTCTTGGACTAATACTAATGTTGGCACACACTTACAACTATTTCTCTCACACCCACACTGCTGTTATCAAACACTTACAGTTATTTCTCTCACACTCTAATTATGGATCATGCCCCTTGTAAATGAGCTATGGTACCAATTATTGAACACAAATGTAAGTTCTCTCTCTGTTTTATAAAACTGTGTTATTGAATTCAGAATGCAAGTTAGGCTATATAGCCGTACAGACTCAAAACAGAAACAAGAAAATATTACCTACACCCACTAATTTCATGTACTGAATAATGGGTGGTTTCCTAACAACTTGCACTAAAGTGTATCCCTAAAAATTAGGTCAGTAATTGACCACATATTTGAAACAAAAAAAAAACAACTCTACTTAATTAAATAAATTCAAAATAACAATTGAGATTCTAATTGCCTTTAAAAGTGATTGGGATCATTATATAATGATGAGAGAAAAGGGAATGATACAAAATTTTGTGAAATTTAACACAAATGATCCCTTTGAACATCGACAAAAATGCAAATGAGACAATTGAAATACTCTCTACAAGGCACTTCGGGTCAACGAACAATGTGGTTGTGGCCCCTCTCGATGCTCACATATGATGAGGGTGTCTATAGGAAAAACAAATCACAACAAAGAATTTTTTATCATTGAAGAAACATATCACAACATAGGTGAGTGTGAGATTGAGTGGAAGTTGAGAGAAAGCAAGAGGAGTATATTGTAGAAACGAAAAGTTGTATTACATAAAGGACTGGACACATGATATATATACATGTAGAGAAAGTAAGGGTGAAAGAGAGAGAGTGAAAAACATACTAACAACATTACTAACTAATTTCCCCCGTAAACTAATGATGGGGTTAGGCATAATCATTAGTTTAACCATGAACTTATGAAAAGAAATTCCACTGAGAGACTTGGTGAGAAGAGTTAAGATTTGGTGATGACCATGAATATGTAAGAGTTGCAAATCTTGCTATTGAATAGAGTCACACACAAAATGAAGGTCGAGATCAAAATATTTTGAGTGCATTATAGGATTAGCAGCAAGCAAAATGTCACTGGGGTTATCACTATAAATCTTTGGTGTAGGATAGGGTATGCTTATTTCTTGAAGAAGATTACAAACCCATTTAGTTTCAGTTAAAGATGCAACCATATTGTGATACTCGACTTTTGTAGTGCTACGAGAGATAGTCTTTTGTTTGTTTGAAGTGCATGTTATTGGATTGAGTCATAGATAAAAAAACATAGCCAGAAATGGATTTTTGATCATCTGGGTCAAATCCTCAGTCAGCACCGAAAAAGGCAGTGATGGTGAAGCGTGGACAACGTTGAAGTAAGAGACCATATGATGTAGTATGAGCAAGATATGCGTTTGAAAACTTTCCAGTGGTGAAGAAACTGACAGAGTTTGTTGACGCTATATAATAATTCAGGATGAGTGATGAGAATATATTGAAGTGAGCCAACAATGTATCTATATAGAGAAGGATCATCAATTGATATTGTGCCATCCTGTGTGAGAAGGATGAAGGATATCATTGGCGTTCACTAGTGCAGAAAACACATATAACACCGATTCTGGGAGACATATAACATTGGTTCCCTCACCGATGTAGATCTAAGCGATGTAAAATGTTAATCACATATAACACCAATTGTAAAAATTGGTGTAATATGAACCAAAATCTGAATGAAATATTAAAAAATATGTGTTCCAGAAGAGACATACTACACCAATTAAGGCAACAACCGGTGTAACATGTTAGAGTTTTTTTTTTAATAAATTTATTAAAATACAACACAACATTTATTGCTACTCATACATACCATTAGTGATACACAAGCAAACAGCGCAATAACCACAAGTCTAAACATGAAAACAAATATAAGAAATGCACTCACCATCAAACATAAATCTAAGAAAAGAAAGGCCTAGCGAGATACCTTTAGGAAGCAAAACGTCTTCCTTTGCTTTTCCAAATATGTCCATAGGCTCCATCCTGAAATCGAAAAAGAGTTAGGAGAGTGATAAAATAGGCAACACAAAATACAGATCCGAGGAAAAAAATAAGTGAAGAAAGATCGCATCAAAGAAAGGATGGTGGAGGAGATGGTCAGCGGTGCTAGCAGTAGTGGTGGAGAGCGGTGCTAGCAATAGTGGATGAAGAGGTGCAGAGCGGTGGAACAACGATTTAGAAAGATGGTAGCAATGCGACAACGATGGAGGCAAAAGCAACAGAGAAATAACTTTAAGCGCGAGGTAAAAAGTAGGATAAATAAACATATTATACCGGTTGGATTAACCAACCTCTGTATTATGTCTAGTGCCAAAATAAATTTTTTAAAAACTTTAATTTTAACTCTGAAAAGAACATATTACACCGATTATAAGGACCAATCAGTTAATATTGTTGAAGATGAAAAGCTTTGATGTATCAAATCCACATGAAGCCTGAAGCTGTGCTGCTTTCTGAGTTTGGGTTTAGATTAAGTTGTTTAGAATCTTTGTTAAGATCAATCCTTAAAGCCTACACAAAGCTTGATTAAATATGTTTTAAGAAACTAAGTGTTTTTTAAAGCAAAGAGAAAACAACTGGTTGATTTGTCGAAATAATCGGTTGTTTGTCACTTATCTGGCTGAAAGTTTTGAAACTGCTTTTTGAATCAGTTGTGTAACTGCTTGCCTCATTCAACCGGTTAAATGTGTGTTTTTCATAACAGTTTTTTTAAAACTTGTTTTAACTGATTTAGTTGTTCAAATCTACCTTAAACGAATGCTTTTCAAAGGCTATAAATAAGGCTTTCGTTCAAATCAAAATATACAACAAAAAGTATTGATTCAGATTTGAGAAAGAGATTTGGTTTTTGAAAGTGTTTTCAAAAAGAGCAAGAGTGCGTTCAAGCTTTGTTGTGGTGACAAGTGCTGATCATAGGATCTCTGGTTCTGTAATTCCAGGTGTTTTCTATCCTTGCTTAGTGTCTTGTAATTGTACTTCTTTTACATACTGTTTGTTGTTGAAATCCTGGAAAAATAGAGGTTGTTCTGTTTTTGAGGTGTTAAGTTTGCAAAGGGGGTGAGTAGGCTTTGTGGGATTCAAAGTCACCTCTTTGGGGTGTGTGATTGTAATCTATGTTGATTGCTAGTGAAACTCAGAGATTTGTTTGAGAACTGGATGTAGCTTAGGGATTGAGTGAACCAATATAAACCTTGTGTGTAAATCTCTCTTTCTCTCAAACTCTCTAGCTGTTTGATATTTTCGCTGCTATAAACAACCGATTAAAACACAATTTTAATCGGTTAAAATTCTGATATTTGTTTTGTTGGATTGTTTGATTGCCTTCTTAAGTGCTTATCTAAGTTGTTTGTTAAAGATTCATTCTAGACCAAGTATTTTGCGAAAATCTTTGATAAAACAATTCATCCCCTCTTGTTTAAGCCATCAATTCTTACAATTGTCATCAAGAGTTAGGTTCTTGAAAATTACTCAAGTTCTTGTTTCTTTTTTTTTTTTTAAATATTTTTGATGGTTGACAAAATGCCTTTTGGGGAAGGTGCTTCCATAAACAGGCCACCACTGTTTTGTGGGGTTAATTACTAGTTTTGGAAGTGAGAATGAAAATCTTTATACACTCAACCGATAAGGGTATTTGGGAATCAATTGAAAACGATCCCTTCATACCTCAAGTCAAGAAAGATGAGGTTTTTGTTGATAAACCTTCATCTGAGTGGACTGAGGCTGAAAACAAAAAAGCCAAGTTTGATTGGATAGCCAAAAACATAATAACATCTACTTAAAGCTGTGATGAATTTTTCAGGGTCTCACAGTGCAACTCTGCCAAGGAAATGTGGGACATCTTAGAAGTCACACATGAAGGCACAACTGATGTCAAGCGAGCTAGGAAGCATGCTCTGATTCAAGAGTATGAACTCTTCAGGATGCAAAAGGGAGAATCTATCTGTGATGTGCAGAAGAGGTTTACTCACATTGTGAACCATCTTATGAGTCTTGGTAAGATGTTTGATGAGGATGAGCTTAACATCAAGATACTGAAGTGTCTTGATAGAACATGGTAGCCAAAGGTCACTGCCATATCTGAATCAAAGGATCTCACCTCAATGTTTGTTGCATCTTTGTTTGGTAAGCTTAGAGAGGATGAGCTTGAAATACACAGGCTTGCTGTCCAAGAGAGTGAAGACAAACACAACAAGAGCATAACTCTTAAGGCTTGCAAGCAGCAACCAGATTCCAGTGGAAGTGAAGAGGAAAACATAAGTTTGTTATCAAGGAAATTCAACAAATTCTTGAAGAAAAGACAAGCTTCTAAAAGGTATGGTTCAAAGAAACCAAGTGAATTTAATTCTAATAAGTATACTTGCTATGGTTGTGGAGAACATGGTCATATCAAGGCTGAATGTCCCAACAATGAAGTCAAAGGGAGACTTCAAGAAGGAGAAAAAGGGAAAAGCTAAGAAGGCCTACGTAGCATGGGATGACAATGATGTCTCATCCTCAAGCTCATCAGATGATGAGGAAGCTAATCTCTGCCTTCAAGCTTCAGTAACAAGTAGCATGGGTTCTACTTCATCAAGTAAAGATAACACTTACTATCATTTGCTTGATGCTTTTAATGAAACCCATGATGAAGCCAACTGATTGGCACTTTCTCTCAACCGATTGAAAGGTCAGAATAACTGGTTGGAAAATATAGTTAAGTCTCTAGAGGAAGAGCTAAGCAAAACAAAAGAAGATTTTGAAAACCTGGAGTTAGTTTACAAAAAATTCTTCTTGCAGTTGTAAGACAAAAACTTGTGAAATTCTTGAAAAGAAGATTCACTATCTTTTGAAAACCTTGGACAAACATACATCAGGAAAGTCCAATTTTGAAGATGTTCTTGCATCTCAAAACTGTATTTTTGGAAAAGCAGGTTTAGGGTTCTGTCCTCAGAGCAAGAAAAATAGAATTTCAAAACCTTTCTCACATGCTCCACAAAACAATCTGTTAAAAAGATGTTTCAACCGGTTGTTACTGTTGAACCAAGTGGTGTTCAAGCTTTGAAGAATACAAACCCTTTGAAGGATGATGAAGGCTGGCTGTGCTTGCTATTGCTGAGCTGTCCTTTTAGATAGGATCTGGGGTAGATTTAATATGTAATCCACTCTTGATTGAATCCAAAGCATAAGCACTCTAAATCCTTTTAAAAGAAAAGTGTTTTTCAAGCTAAGTGAAAAACAACCTGTTGTTTTGTCGAAACAACCGATTGTTTTATAGTTAGGAGTTTTTAGAAAAGGTTGAAAACTATTTTTATGGTTGACTTGCTGTCAAAAGCAAAACAACCATTGATTCGTGGAAACAACCGATTGTTTGTATTGGTACCATAACATAAAACTGTTTTGTGCTTTGACTGAGCATTAAATGTGTTTCCAATTGTTTACGCTCCAGTTTTTAATGCTTTAACCAATCTTTAAATGCAATTAATAGTTTGTTGAGATTATGCAACAAACAACTTTGTTTTACAAATAGAAAAATAGTTTTGGGTTTTTCACAACTTACTGATTTTGAAAGAGTTGAGATTGCTTAGAGATTGAGTTTGATCAAAGAGTGGGAGATAGAATTTTGTCTTGTATTGCTTTTAGATTCGTTCTGTAACGAGTGTAATCCTTGTATCTGTTGAAAGAAACCTTGTGTGTTTGCTGAGAAGTGTTGTGTGTAGCATTCTTAGTGTTGGTGTGTTTGGCCAAAAGAAGTGTGTGTCTTGAGGGGATCAAGGTCACTTCTTTGGTTGTGTTGTAAGTGATCTAGGTTTGATTGCTTAGTGGATTTCCTCAGTGGTTTCTGAGAAGACTAGATGTAGCTCTGGGTTTAGAGTGAACCATTATAAACCTCTGTATGCTTTCTCTCTATCCTTAATCTCTTTAAATCCAGTTTTAATATTTGCAAACTGGTATAAACAAACAATTGTTTCTGCGAAACAACCGATTGTTTTTCTGGTGCTGTTGTTTTTGCTTTGTGTTTTGGCAAACTGGATTCCTTATCATTTGTTTCTCGAAGTATTTTCATTCTTGGCTTAAAAGTTTGCGAAAATCCTTTTTAAACCATTCACCCCCCTCTAGTTTAAAGCCATCCATTCTAACAATTGGCATCAAGAGCTTGGTTCTAGAAAGTTATTCAAGTTGATCCTAAAACTGTTTTTTAAATGGCTGATAGACTACCTTTTGGGGAAGGTGCTTCAATCAACAGACCACCTCTGTTTTATGGTTTGAACTACCAATTTTGGAAAGTGAGAATGAAAATCTTTGTGGAATCACTTGACAAAGGAATCTGGGATGCAATTGAAAATGGTCCTTTTGTCCCAAAGTTTGAAAAAGATGGATCTTCCATTGAAAAGCCTTGATCTCAATGGACTGATTCTAAAAGCAAGAAGACCAAATTTGATTGCATTGCTAAAAACATAATAACCTCTGCTTTTAATTCATATGAGTTTTTCAGGGTCTCTCAATGCAAATCAGCAAAAGAAATGTGGGACACCTTGGAGGTAACTCATGAAGGTACAAATGAGGTGAAGAGAGCTAGGAAGCATACTCTAATCCAAGAGTATG
>Ga0123342_1000462_pt1 | contig 63986 bp, 24 predicted proteins | sample Turbeawhitnodule_FD_89960 | JGI IMG/M metagenome (GOLD analysis project Ga0123342, IMG submission 89960) | Root nodule microbial communities of legume samples collected from Mexico - Turtle bean Mexico white nodule | ecosystem: Host-associated > Plants > Roots > Nodule | place: Mexico: Nepantla... | reverse complement strand
CATCGACTATAGTGAGAAAAAAACGTTTTCCAAAATGAGTTGGGGTTTTATGAGGACCCCAAATGTCACAATGCAATAGATTAAATGGAGAATGAGATTTTATTGTGCTTAAAGGAAAGGGTACAATGATTATGAATGGGAATGAGATTTTTACTGATAGGGATAGGTAGTAAGGAAGATACAAGTTGTAGACACGCCGGAGAAGGATGTCTAAGACGTTTGTGCCATAAATCAGGATCGGTCGATATTTGAGATGCGTGGGCTTGGTTTGGAAGATGGGACATGTAGTATAAGCATGCGTGTTGTTTACCCGAGCCAATCATCCTCCCCGTAGCCCCAAGTCCTGTAAAACGACACAACAATTTAGTGAGTTGGTTATCTTACTAATGGACATGAGATTTAAATAGCCCTTGCCAATTGCTGAATTTGCTCGACACTGAAGCGTTGTACGAGGTTTCTATCGGACTCGTTACTGGTGACTTCTTTGCCAGACATGATTTTTTATTTAGGGGATAAAAGTGGAGAGGTTGTCAGGGGTGCTCTGATACCATATAAGAAAATGATAAAAGTTGGTAAGAAGAATAGATGTTTCTTATTCTCTTATGTGTATATTACATCACTTCATGTATAGGAAATATATAGAGGGAGTTTTTCCCAACTTACAATCTAATTAGGTAGGATACTAATCATGAGATTCTATAATTATTAAATTAATTGCATATAATTGAGTATACATGATTTTTAAATATCGTCAAATATTGCATACAATAATTGCATATAATTTGATAATTATTATTTTCTTAATATAGATGGTATAATTAAGACGATATTTTAAATCTAGAACTATATTTTAGATTATAAAATTTATAATATATTTAATTTTAAAAAATACATGATGGTATAGATTGTAGACGTGTATTAAATTTTTAAAAAGGACGTTTAGGCAGTAGATTCCAAAAACTTTTTGTAACAACCAATTAAAAATGAATTTAATCAATAACAACACATAATTTTTGTTTAAAACTAATCTCTATAATGATAACACTGAGTAGTGAAGGCAGTTATTGGCAGGGATGAAGCAGCAACAACAACGAAGGAAGTGCACAATCATAACTAGAGAAAAAGTGAAAAAAAAGAAAAGAAAAAGTAAGATAAAAATATATATTTCATTAAAAATACCTTTTGTCTTTTAAAAATACTCTTTTGGGCCTTATATATGCATTGCTAATACAACATGGCTCGAATATTAGGCCCAACTTGTTTGTTTTGTTCTTCTCGTAACTCATAATGCGTATATAATTTTTTCTGCTTCATTTCTTTATCATAATTTTAATTGATGCAATTTGATTCTTTAGTGATTTTTTTATTTAGACTTTCTCGTTAACCTTTTTATAAGCAAAAATAAATGACTATATTTTTTTTTCTTAACTTACATTAGAAAACCCATTTTTCATCTCATCTGTGTGTTTTTCTTATTTATACATTTTACAAACTAAGATCTAGGAAGAAATCTAACATGCTGAAAATTTTGAAAAAGATTAACTAATTTTATTTGGTCTTTTATCGTAATATTTGTCTCGTGAAAGTTATGGTTATCAATTGTTATTTTAATTTTTGAAACATTAACGTAATTACGATACTCGCCTCACAATAGTATTTTTAATTTTTTAATCAATTAAAACCTCTCAATTGCTCTTAAATATTTTAGAGTATCTTCATTGCGCGGTTATATATTAATAAGATTAAAACATTTATTTATTTATTTAAAAAATATGTATTTCTACTAATATAAATAAAATATTAATCAGAGCATGAATTCTATAAGATATTTATATTAGATTAAAAGTTATAAAAAAGTGTAAAGAGTAATGTAACAGAGCGAAACCTACAAAAAAATAAATTAAAATAAAATATTCCTACTTACAATCTAGTGTTAATAAAATTACTAACTTAGTGGATAGCTAAAAGTTATTAGGTTAACTTGTATTATAAAAGTTTGATAAAATTATTTATTTAAGTGAATAGAAAACATAAAATGATATAAATAGATATGTAAATTATATTTTTTTTGTAATTTTTTATTCATAAACAAATCGTTTTATTTATATATTTTACTTCAATTACTATATACATATTCAATGCACCATTTCGTATCTAATCAGTTCAATTAAATTCACTTATCTAAAGAAGGGAAATGGTGCATTGAATGATTTGCAGCAAAATCTGTTAACATTAGTTGCTTATTTATAATATCTTTTCCTCTCCAATTTCACAACCTAACTCTTATCTAATAAAGAGGTGGATTGTAATGTTTCTCTTATATTTTTCATTATAAAAAATAATGATAACTAAAGTTATAATAAATAATTCATGTATCAATTCTTTAAAATAAGATGTTTTTTTCCTATTTAGGTGAGAGGTATCATGTTTACATAATAAATTTTTTGATTGAACGATGTTACATTAATTATATAAATTTTATGATTTAAGTCTTAATCGAAAAATTTATTCATCTATGAGTTAATTATTGTGAAGAAGATTGTTACAACTTACATATGATATTAATTATCATATGACCTATAACAAATGAGTCAAATTATGATGAAATGTGATGCTTTGATTGATATTGTTTCACTATAATAATAAATATTTAATATAATATTTTTGTTGACTTTCTTCTAATATATCATTGTAAATACCTCATCTATTAATTTTAAATAATTATTATTAATTTTTTGTTAAATCTATAATTATATTAATTTAAATATTGATCTGAATAAATGACTTTGTGAGTATCAAATTATTTGTCAAATCTTTATAATTACATTAAATGGTTTTGTGACTTTCAAATTGTTTGTCAAATACTTTTAGTTATATTAAATTGTTGGTCTTAAAAAGTAAGAGCCTTATTATGTGTACGAATAAATGGGAATAATATATATAAAAATATTCACAAATTTATTATTTTATTTTCAACGCATAACAAATATGGTGATTTTACCAATATATTAAATTTGGAAGTAGAAAATATATGAAAAGTGGTAAACCTTTCCCTTTTCAAAACTAGTACAGTATTCCAAATGAAAGTGAATAATTTAAAGTTATTTATATTTTTGTTTATTATTTGAGAATGTTATTTTGTGTCTTTCTAAAGTTGTATAAAAAAGATGAAAATATTTTGTGAAGCAAAATTATCATGGGTGGTCCAAGGAATTTGAACGCGTCAAAGCATGACACGTGTCCAATTTGAAGTTATGAGTTTATAATCATATATACTTCCCCTTTGCCCCACTGTATTCAATTTCCTCACCTACCTCTCCTTTCAACTACAATTCAACAAAAGAAAAACAAGTTATTATAGTACAAAAATAAAAAAGTATTAAAAAATCGTACAAAATTTTGATATAATTAATACTAATAACATATAATTATAAAATCTAAATTTTATGGCAGTTAATTCTTATTATGATAGTGAAATAGAAATACAGACATAGATTTAATGAGTGGTCGTGTTTCTGACAAATGATAATGAAAGTGTTTAGATACGACAAATAGACTAACTTTTAATTTATATGATTTTTTAAACTAAAATAGAATTATTTTGTAAAAGAACCCGTTTCATTAGTTTGTAGCATTTTGTGAAAGTTACTTCATATTCAGCTTTTATTTAGGTTTTAAAATGTTTTATATCTTTACAAAATAACTTATTTTTCATTTTAGTTTCTATAAAAATTCACAAGAAATTTCAGTTTAAAAACAATTAAAAATACAAACCTCGTTGTTAAATAAACATTTGAATATTTTAGTCTGTACGAGTTGCAATTTTATCATTTGAGCACCTTAAAAATGTAGGGCTAGAAAAGAGAAAAAAAATGCTGTTTAACTTAAATTATATTTTAAATCCATGTAAAATAAATTAATTTTGATTTTAGTTTCTTTAAAGTTAAAAATTATTATTTTCATCTTAAATATTACATGACACTAATTAACTAGTATTGAAAAAAGTATGTCACTCATAATAACACATTATATATAAGTAAATTTTTGTTATTAATTTATAATCTCAAACTTTACATGTTTGAATTTTATTTGTTAGAGTAATGGAGTTTAATTTTAATATAAAAGTTTGTCTTGAAACAGATAGATGGACCTAATAATTCCAGGATCCATAACCACAATGTTCAAATAATGGTAATACAGTAAAAAATACAATCAGCAAACACATACATTTATGGTAAAAAAATTCAATAGTCATCATATTTGGCTTGGTGTAATCACCCATTTCTTTCTTATGTTAAAAAAAATGTTTTAAATAAATGCCTTCATTTAAAAACATGTTATTTAAATCCTACACATAATTTTGAATCAAAAGGCAGAAACACAAAATTTTGTTGTTGGTGACCATATAAAAAGCAAGAAAGAGGTATCTGGTTTAAATCTGCAGTTGTAGAAAAGCAAATGTAAAATGCCCTGCTACAATCAGTCACCATTTGAAAAGGCTACTCTACACCACTCTTGTGGTCCTGTGAAACCATCTTTGAACATAGACCTAGTGTGCCATAACCATATTTTCTATACAGCTGAAACAGTAGCAAGCAAGTACAGAGAGAAGGAAAAGGAGTGTAGTGTGTGGTCCTGGGTTGGAGTTTATGACATAACAAGAAACTATTATGCATTAAAAGCATGAGTGGTAAGTGAAGTAAAAAATGTAAAGACTACACATATAGCTACTTTTGTCTGAGTTGGGGGAAGCTATATACGTCAACTCTCTTTCTGTAATTTGTAGGACCTGTTTTTTTGGACTCAAATCTGCAAAATGTTGTAGTAATGTACTGCATAAACCTTTGAAATAATGAAGTTGTCCACGGTTAAAAGATAGAATGAGTACAGACAGCTAATTCCTGTGCTCTTGCATGTGACTAGCACTGCCTTGTGGGGACTCATCCCATAAAGATAAAGCTTGCCCTGTCTGACTTCTGAGAATTCCCTTCTACATCATGCATCATGCATCAACATATCATTTAACCTTTTCACCTACCCTTTATTATTGCAGCATTTCAATGTCTATCTACTCCCACTACTATTCCTTGTAGTTCAACATTTTACCTCTTCGAGAAACGATGTGAGGTTTTGTTCCATCAAGATCTATTGGTGTACATAATGAATGACCTAAGGAGTTAATTGAGTGGAACAAACACAGTGTCGATTTTGTACTCAGTTTATTATACTATAAACTAATCTCGTTAGTGCTGTCATGATTGATATTGGTCCAACAAGATTTCTCACACAAATTATGTTGCAAGATTTTTCCTATAATTTCTAACTATCTAATGACTGCAACAACCATCGACCCTTTTGTTCAGAACTTTTGAACTGTAAAGTTTATGCTTTGAATTGGGACACATCATCTCTTCTTAAAGTTTTGATAAATACAAAGAAATGGCTTTTGAAATACATCTCCATTTTGGTATATGTCCCATGTGAACTCTGGAGCATCGAACTTAAACCGTTTCCAAAATGCACCAAACCGAATTCAAAGAGTTAAACAAGGTAGACTTACGCAGCACAACAGGGAAAGTAGCTAGAGAGTCTATCTTTTACTATATATACAACCTTGGATTGGAAAGAGGAAAAGGTAAAAAAAAATAAAAATCTAAGGATGCATAAATGAGTATTGTGGTGATGAAATGAATAATCCCGAAAAGGGAAAGACCAGGAAGTGCAGATCAAAGATATGTGTGCAAAGTGCTACCACCCCTTAATGCAGATAACAAAAAGATGAGTTGGTGATCATTGCCATCATACTCTTCTTCTTCTTCTTGTACCTGGTTTTGAAGGAGGTTGTAGTTGGCCACAACATGATCTGGCAAGACCTTGTGCCTGCAAAGTGGGCAAGTGGCACAGTATTGCTGCAACCACTGGTCAAGGCAATCCTTGTGAAAAGTGTGTCTGCAGTTGAGGTTCCTCACCTTCTCCCCTTCCTGGAATTCAGAGAGACACACTCTGCAGTCTATGTGTTCAGCCTTGAGTCTTGTGGTGCAACCAATGGCAGGGTTCTTCTCTTCGATGAAACTGAGGTATTGGGTGGTTGATATTGGAGGCGTATTTGATTTAAGGTAGCGAATGATAAGGATGAGTTGTATTAGCATGTATGTTACAAGGACTATTGTCTTGGCATAAAGCTCATACAATAACTCACACACAGACCTTCTCATGGCTTCTTCTACTTCTTCCTAAGTTCCACCACCACCACACTTTTTCTCTTTTTCTATAGAATAAAACAACAATCGCTGCACCATCCGTGCAATAATTTCACTTATCCATTATAACGTGCCTTCCATTTTTTCCTACATACCCAATACTACATTTTTTTTATTATCATTTTAACTAAATTCAATTATCGCGCAGGATAAAACTCTTTTATGAAATACTTAGTCTAATTAATTCTCACAACTACTTCTCCTTATCACTGCTTATATTGCAATAAACTCATCTCTGTTCATCTCAAACTTCATATCTATTCTTATCAGAATTAACTTCTCTGGTAGAGTGAAATGAGCTCAACAACAACGAATGGTGCTTCAAGAAGATACAAAGTGAATAAAAGAAGTTCAGATTATTAGGTTAAAAAAATATGAGGTTCTAGGTTATTTCTATTTCTCATTTATTACACTCAGATACTCTTGTGATCATTTATTTACACTTCTCTTTTACCAACATTATGACGAAGTCGAATCAGACTTTTAAAGCTCGCATATAGGAGGACATGGACACGGAAATACATATAATTTTTAAAATATAGAACACATGAACACGGATGTATATATTATATAATTATGAATTATATAAATTGACAATGAAGATTTATGTGTACAAGTATTTTTAATTTTTTTTAGCAGAAGATGTTTTTCATGGTTGGTTCAAAATGATTTGTTCATTATTTTTATAATCATAATAAAAATTTATACAATAAGCTTGAGTCTTTAGAAAATTAATATATTTATTCTTTTTAAAATTGTGTAAGAATCATTCTAAAATTTTCAGAAATTCAACAAACATTTTTTGAATTTGACACTTCAATGATAAGTGTCTTACGAGTGTCTTACAAGTATTGTGTCCGATACGTGTGTCCGACATGAACATGTCATTTAAGAGAGGAGTGTCCTAGCTTCCTAGCTTCAATACTTCATATATATTTTATAAAATCTAAAATTTAGAAAAATAAAAAAATCACATATAATATTAGATGAATACCAAAATTATAATTTAACCTTGTTATTCTTAATTGAACTTGAGAAATAACTTTCAGGTTGTGTATATATAATTATTGTTTTTGTAACTATTTATTGTTTTAAATGAATGTATTTTATTTTGTATACAATAATTTATAGAATTTGGACCGATTAAGATTTAAATAATTATATTATTGATTTGCTTAAATGTATTTTTAAGTCCAGTAGAATAAGCGAGTTTTGATTTCAATTTCCTTAGAAATATATATTTTTATTTGGATCTCTTTAAAATTAAAAATTACCACTTTTAATATATAGTATTACAGAATTAACTATTTGTATTAACTTATATTAAACAAATATCAGATAATCATTCCAGGTGATGCATAATAGTGTTATAATATAACGTTGACATGTTCATGAAGAAAAAAACTCTGGAAATATATAAAATAAATGTTATCTATATATTTTAAAACTAATATTAGAAACTAAAAAGAGTGACCTAAAATTTTAGGGAAATAAAAATTAAAAAAAAAATCTTTACAGAGGGAAAAAACAAAATTTAAACAATTTATATAAACTAAAAAAAGCAATTTCAAATTGTATAAAAATAAAAAATAATTAAATAATAATCAAATTTAGAAATAAAAAATAATTAATCACTATATTGATTAACTTAGATACTATTTTAAAAACTAAAAAATTATTAGTATATAAAGTAATTTCTATTATTAATAAAAATTTATAAAATAGTTTTAAAATTGATATTTAAACTAACTACTAAGGTTTTAACTACTAATATTTTAGATTTTAAATTAGTATCTAAAAGACTAATTTTTTTTAAATAAATTTTTTTATGTTAGGCATCACTATGCAACTTAAAATCTCAGTTAGGCTGACACCTCAGGTAACAACAATCATTTGCCATCACATGAAAAAAGTATTATTAAACAAAAGAAAAAAGAAAGAAAATACAAAAATACGGACTAGACCAAAACCCATATGTTAACAAAAACGATACATATGTAGATTATACATATTCATGAAGAATTATAAGAACAGACAATGTGGAAACCTATTATACCAAAGAAAAAATTCTCTATGAAAAAATCCTAAATTAGTCAACTTATCAGCACATGCATTTCTTTCACGAAAAATAAAATAGTCGTAGATAAAATTTTGGTAGTTAATGATTAAATACTAATTTAAAAATTATTTTATAATTTTTTATTAATAATAGAAATTACTTTAAATACAAATAAATTTTTTAGTTTATAAAATAGTCTTTAATTTAATTAAATAATAATTAATTCTTTTGATTATTAAAATTAAATTTTATTTAATAATTTTTTACAGTAATAATATAAGATAAAGTTTGTAACTTATAAATTAATTGAAGATATTTCAGTGTTATATGTGACTTGATTAGCTAACCATGTGGTGTGGGACGCGTACACACACTGCTCCAATAAATTCCAACATACGGATTTTATGATATGAATTGAAATCTCATACAACCTCTCTCTTGCTTCTATTTTTTAGAATATTTGTTCCATTCTATATAAAACAAATCACAAAAATATTAAAATAAGGTGAAGTTGCTATCAACCTTAGTATTTTAGACCTTTCAATTAATTATTTTTATGATTTAGTGAAATAAGATTTAAATAGTTTAGTTTTATTTTTAATTCATATAAGATCTTCACTTTATCTATCTCTAATAAAACATGGAAATTTCTCTATGCTTATGGATTTTTTTTCTCAAGAAAGCTTCAAATTTTTCTTAGTGATTCCAAACCACTCTCAGTCTTCAATTTCTAAATTTCAAGGTTAAATCCTTGAAATCCAAAATCATAGAAAAGCACATAAAAGGTTTTTGGAAGTGACAATTGTTGCATATAATTCAAAATTCCCATGAAAAGTCATGTAACTATGCATTTAACTCAAAATTCACGTGAAAAGTTAAGTAACTACGAGACATCAAAATTCAAATAAATTTATTACAATTACTTTTTTTATATTTTTTAAGATAAGAAGAGAAATAAATTATTTATTGTATTTAAATATAATATTATATATTTTAAGTTAAAAAAAAAAATATACATTTATGAGTAAGTCTGTTGAGTATTATTTTATGATTCAATTACATATTACTTTCTAATATTATCAAAATATGGTAATAACATTTATATTATAAATTTTTAATTATTATGAATATAATAGAAATTTAAGTTATAAATATAATAATTATTTATAAGAATATTGTTCTTACCGAAAAGATAGCGTAGGTTTTCTGAAGAAAGAGAAGTATTCCTAAAAATTCAAGTTTCACCATTCAATGATTGATCGCTGAATTATTGGTGAAGACGGCAAGAAAATCCAATAAAAGATTATTTAATTACGTAAGCTATTTACTCAACTGTTCAAAACATATTTATATATGTAATAAGGGAGATATTCAAAATAGATTTTAATATAAATATCTATTCTAAAATTACATTTATGAAACTGATTGATGACATAATAACTCACGTATTCTTAATCATTATTTAACATATTCACATCAAAATTAGATATCAACAGAAAAGTGTACACACCAACAAATTTTATTTAAGAACTAAAAGTGAAATTAAAAAAGAATTTAAGGATAAAAACATTACACCCGAATGCAATTTACCTCATAAAGTCAAACTATAATTTTTCATAATATTTGGTTTTATTTCCAAAGTTTTTATGAAAATAAAATACTTATTTTCCTTATACATAAATTCTCAACCTTGACTTGGTTTGTATATCATCAGTTTTTATTTAATGATGTTAACAACATTTATACGGTGAAATGGTAAAAAAATGTCATACATATATATATATATATATTATTTGTAATAATTATCTTTAAAATATTATAAAAAATATTTTTTTTTATTGACAATGTAAATTTTTACGCATTAGCCGTTCATAGAAATCAGTAAGATTGGTGACAACTTCCATTTTGGACATTACAAAGTTTTGATCTAATGACCAGAGGATCTCAATATCCAACACTTTTGTAAAATGGCGAAGCTAATATATCAATTAATAATATTTATGAACAATTAATAAAAAATATTCTTATTAATATTTTAATTTATTGAAAAATACACTTTTATATAGATCTTCTCTTTTCTTATTGAATCTTCACTCATGATTTTATAATTTCTAATAAACTAAAACTAAAAAAATAGAAAAATAAATTAGAAAATGTTACTATATTCATCCTATGGTAATAGCTTGATTCCATTTCATTTATCCATCTTTTTCGAGTGAGTTGGTGCAACCTTTTATGTACGTAGGTATCTATCAACACCAGTAGCTTCAACCGATGTTGTATTGACACATATCTGGATTTGGCATTTCAATTTTGGTACATCGCTTAATTGTGATTGAGGAACATCACCTTCCAATCTGTCTTTTTGACTTAGTCTCTCTTCCAATTCATACCTTCATTTCTTTTTCTATTCATTCTTCCAATTGTGGAGATCACCACAAGGATGCTTCAACAAACACCATATTCCTTATTTCATAAAAATTAGATCAGAGCATGCTCACCTCTTACTACTGTAACAGACAATCATGTAAAAAATATTACTAATCAAATTCCTTTCTCTAAAATAACCTTTAAATACCTTCCAATGTCATTAAAAAAATTAATCACAGTAAAAAACCAAAATTACTCATCATCAATTTTATTCATAATTCACATTTTCAAAGTAAACTGTAAATTACTGTATACGTTGATTCAGTAATTGTTCTAATTGTTAAATGTTGAAGCTTCTACAATCAAACACAATGAAGATTCATACTATTGAACCTTATCGTGCATTATAACCTGACCCTTATGGAATACTTGGCGGAACTTCTACAGTCAACATATAGCCTCCGAGTGCTATCCTTCCAAATCAACACAACAGGAAAGGCATAAAAGAACCATTGCTATGTTGAACCACCACACCCTGCCGGAGATACTATAACCAACGGATGTAAAATTGTGAAAGTTGCTCCAATCAACCAAACACAAAATTGTGTGCAGATGCGAAAGACCCCCTGCCTCTGTTTCCTTTATCTAATATAATCCAATAATTATTTAATCAGCTAAGTATATATAATACAAGTACATTATCTCAAAAAAATTCTGTCAAAATATGTCGAGCAAAAACACTACATTTGCTCAAGAGAACTTCCTACACAGTAAGTCTAAAACGAATTTGTTTAAAGCGTTTAGTATCTTGACAAGTGATACTTTCCTTTTACATCCCAGTGACCAATGTGCTAGGCCTGGTTTTCCATGTATTTTGCGAACTCAATCCCAGTGAGCATACCATGGAGCTCAAAATTAAATAATCTCTGGATTTGCTTGTTTCAAACAGGTCATTTGGACTATAATTAAACTACTGCAGGGGTATCATATGGAATGCTGATGATTGCCATAGTACACCATTCCTGGCGGTTGAAGTGGTCGAAAACTAGGAGGTGCTGGGGCTTGCTGCGTCAATTGTATTGGTTGATGTGGAGCTATCGGTGCTGGTTGCTGCTGACTTATTTGCATTGCCTGATGAGTCAGAGGCACCATTGGGCCCACCATATGAGGTGGGGGTGGTCCCAGTGGTAAAGGAGGGGCGCTACCATAACCATATGGAGAAATGACCCCTCCAGATGATTGCAAATAATGGTGGGAGGATGAACTACCAAGCAATTGGTATTGACTCTGTGATGTTGCGGTTGGATTCTGCAAGGTAGGTTGAGGTACCATAACCGGCGGATATGAATGATTTGATGTGGCAATTAACTGTTGTGAAGACATATAAATATTTGGATCTGATATAGGTGCTGACTTCTCAGGTTTTGACATGGACTCAGAAGTTAGACAAACATTTTTTGCCTCTTCTACTGCAAATGAAGAGAGAACAGAAGTCATGATAAACTGAGATGAGGCAGAAGCAGCTAGCTTATCTGCAACCTCAGCTGCAATTGCTGCGGCTGACTTTTTAGTTGCTGCTTCTGATTTTGCATTCACATCAGTAAAAGACGTTGCAGTTGAAGCTTTATAAGAAGAATCTTCATCAAGTCGCTTCCGCATGTGACTTGCCTCTTCTACTTGTGCTTGTGCTACCTCCATACCATTAAATTAAATTCGTTAGCATCATAAGCAGTAAAAGCGTGTCAAAGTTCCTGAACAAAAGCATAATAATACACACACATATATAATGGCTTTTAATGCTAAACAGGAACTTAGTTACTTCGTATTTGTTTGTGAGATAAAGCAACTAAATAGTTTCTGTTTCAAAACTCAGTTTATTACATCAAACGCCTTTGAGGTTCCTAAAAGGTATGCCATACACTCGCTACTTTCAAAAAGGGGTTAAATATTTTGTCCTTATAAAATTTCGTATTTCTAATTTTAGTTCTTATAAAAAATTGTCCATATTTGATCCCTCAATCATTTTCCGTCATCAATTTCAGTCTCTGAGAGAGACTAAAATTGGACAAACAAAATTTAGAGATTAAAATCAGAAATCTAAACTTTCATAAGGAACAAAATCATGAATCCTTTCAGAAGTAACACCGTATTCCCCATTCCTCTTCCCGGTTTAAATGCGTTTCAGACACATAAACTACTCTAAAAATGAACAGGAGTAGAGTTTGCGTACACTATGTACAACTCGGGGAAGGAGAGTTTAATTTATTCTCTAAAATGTTTTACAACTACAAACACTATTTATGAGCATTTTACGAACTATACCACAATATGGTCCAATTACCTTTTATTGATATATACTAAGAAGAGACACATAAGAAAGGTAATTAAATAATGGAAAACCTAGATACACAAGAAATATATATCACATTTGCATCTCATAAGAAACTACTCAAAATAGGATAGTCTTTTCTGATAAAAAGAATCACGATAATACATACCTGAATCTGCGTCCGGACATTCTCCAGCTCAGATTCCTGGTACATAAAAACACAAGTAATTAAAAGATAGCACTGGCACTCAAAATATCAACAAGAAACCTAATAACTGCTGAACTTGAAATATAAAATCTTACTGAAGACACGGAAATAAATACTTGCCTGCTCATGCAAAGCTTCCTTTAACTGCGTTACAAGTGCTGCTCTATTTGCTTCAACTACTTTGAGATTTTCAATGCATTTTTTCAAAATATTTTCTTCCTCCACAAGTTCCTTAGACAAAGTTTTTCGCTTAGGGTCCTTTACTGAAAAAGAAAGTATAAGAATCCTATCTTCCAAAAATTAGGTGTTAATTTCTTTATAACGATAGCTTACCAACAGAACATGCAATATCAACATTTTTTTCCATCTTCCGCACACATTGAACAGCATACTTGCATTTACCCATCTCTGCATCTTCATTGGAATGTTCATTAAGCACTGTATGGAAGGCTGAAACTATTTTTTCTGCTGTACCTCCAATGGACAATTTCTGGATTACATAAAATTCATCCGGTTAGCTATGCAAGAAGAATTGCAAATTGTTTTGAAGGGTGCAATCATTTAAAAGCATAGAAATGTTGGAGTATAACATTGGGGAGGGGAGAGGCACAAAGGTCCCCGTCTTACCGTTTTAATGGAACGAGAATCCCTTTTCACAATTCTGACAGAACGGGATCGCTTTTTGTTGAATTCAAACTGTGAAGGTGCTTCTTCTCCAAATATTGATTTTTTAAGGTTCTTAGTGTGAGATTCAAACACTTTCCTCTCTTCCCATATACCAACCTAAAGTAAGGTAAGCAGCAAGTTAGATCAAACTGCCTACATTGAAATCAATATCATGGTATGCAAATCATTTCTTAACATTTATATGCCATAGGTATCAGTTCTTGTATGAACAAATAAGTCTGCAACAACTTCATATACAAATCCCAAACCATCCAAAAGCCCCTTTTCCCACATTTCTAAACAATGATTTGAATGGTTGTATTCACTTGTACTCGTTTTAGACCCTGGAAAAAGGCTTACCAGTCTAGATACGGCATATTTTTCTTGATCATCACCTTTCTCAAGAGCATCCTTAAGTGCTGTGGGAAGAATGGCCCAAAACTCAGTCACAAACTCATTTCCTTTACATCTGCTGTTCTGAATGATATCATTTGCAAGATACAGAAGAGGGACTCGCTGAACCCTTTCTGAATTTTGAAATTGCTTATTCCATGTTTCCACTACCAGTTTTGCCTCGCTCCAGTGAAATATACACCAATGTGATAACGCTATTCAAAAAATTAAAGATAGCAAAGTATATGGAACAAACAATCAATCCATGCACTTTAAAAGATCAACTTAATAATAATAGGGAGTAATATTTAGAGTTTAATGGTTATGCACTGAGAGCGCAAAACAATTTTACATTGTTATCCAATCACAAATTACCATTAATCTAACTTTTAAGGTAATTGTTGTGAAGGCCAACAAAATTACCATTATGGTGATTTGTGATTGGATAACAGTGTAAATATTTTACACCATATGAGCATAACCTTTTTTCTTTAAATGTAGACCACTTTTAAAGTAAGAAAAATCCACACAAAAATTCTCTACCAGAACAGAAACTCACTTCAATTTATATTGACCAAGCCCTGACAAATTCAGCTTTAAACAGACTGTAACAACAATATTTTGATGCATCAAACATATGACTTAGTTAAACTATTGATATGCTATAGTCATACAAAGGCAAATAAGTTCTCCAAAACTAAGCTGCCACAGCACTAGGCAAATCCTTTTAAAGGTGGACATTGGGTCAATAATGTGTTTAAGGTCTTAAAATACATGCCAAAAGGATAGCATTAAGAAGTCTAAGATTCAACTCTTTGTGGGCCTAAAAGCAGATAGACTTAAGTATAAAGCAAAATTGTGCACTTTATTATTAATATAAATTAAAAAAACAACTGATAAACTTGCAGAAGAGCCTTTGCATAAAATCAAGTTTACATAGCCGTTAATTTATTCATCTCCTTGGTATATGGATCACATGAAACACACACATCTGTATTTAAATACTACTCTGATACCTTTAGCATGATTCAAACAGATATCCCACTAAGTTCCTTTTCGGTGACTTTACATATAAAAGCTCCCCCCTGTAGTTGCATGGCAAGTCTAATTCTACCTCCACACATGACATGTTTTATCTTTTTGTACATTGCTTCTCTAAGAAACAATAATAACTTTCTTAAACTTTCGCAAAGACAAAATTGGAAAGATATTCAAGCCATTCAACACAAAAAATAATCAACAGCACACAAATCTAGGGCAACAATTCATATGCCCTTCACAGAATCAGCAATCAAAAGTCATAATTCAATAGCTTTTTTTGCTTCTTCCCACTCTAGCCATCACATATAAACTGAAAATAATGACCAGGTCACAATTACCATGACCTAATTCCAATTAGGATCACCTTTACAAACAAACATGCTAATTCCAATTACAGCAAAGATATTTATGCAGAGACCAATTCCCAATTTATCACACACCAAAGCATCTCAACTACATCACACACCAAAGCATCTCAACTACATCACACACCTTCCATCCATGAATGACATTCTTTCTCTCAACTGAAACTCTACCAGAGATCATCTTTAGTATACTAATTAGTTCCAATGAATTGCAACACACACACATATGCACACCGGTTAATTCAATAAATTGCAACATATATATAGAGAAACACTTCCAAACCATCACTACCCACGAACATGTCCCAATTGGGCGAAATAATCATAAAAAATAAGCACATCTATCCAGTAAAACAAACTAATAAACATTTTTTCAGGAAAAAGGATACTTTCAATGCACTTCTGGGTTCTGTTGAGCTTGGACAGCTTGTCCGCGAGTATCTCAGAGAAGACTTTACTCATACCAACAAACCTGCGCCAGAAATCACATGAGTGAAACCCTAAGAACCAATAGAAGCAATTGATGAAAAGAAAATGCATGAATTTGTTAGAAAACTAAAACCCTAGAACCTAATGAAAACATAAAGGAAGGAGGAGGGAAGGTGGGTGAGGAGCAAGGGAGTGAATGCGAATAATTAACCAAAAACATAGAATGAAGGAGATAATGGGAGATTGAAGAAAGCAGTGGAAATACCAAATGTTGAGAAAGACTGAGATTGGACTGCGTCTTGGGGGAGAAGGAAAGTATGTACCAATTATGTATGTATGAAGAAGAAAGAGGAAAAAAAATGTTTGGGAATGTTATAGAAGAAGAAAAGGAGAGAAGAGGAAGAATGAGAGCAGCAGTAGTTAAAGTTAAAGGCTTTAGGGATTTGGTTTGTCCAATTTGGGCAAACTCGGTCACTTTGTCTAAAATCTCCTCGTGTATATAATCTTTTATAGATTAATTTTCTATTATTTCCTTATTCTACATCTGTTTTCTAGTTTTGCTAATATTCCTTTTATATAGCTTTTAAACTAAAAAATATATTTTGCTTACTAATGCCAACTTTGTTTGATTATATTATTCATTAATTTTTCTATTTTTTAAATATTTATGAATTTCAATCCATGGTATATTTTCTTTACAAGTGAAATTTTAACTATCCATTATTTCATTTAGATCTCATGACAACAACAAAAAAAAGATTTTTTTTATAATTGTACATTAATTTTTTGGAGAGTTAATTTACCTAAAATAAACTAGTCAATGTCAGCATACATATAATAAAATTATATATATATATGATTATTTATAATTTTATTGTATAAACTACTATAGTTCAATCTTTATTCATCTAGAATTATAACAAAAACATATTTTTGACTATTCAAATGCATGACAAAATATGAGTTTAAAATTACATGAATTTTTGTGTGTCTTTATACATAATAGAAGTATGTCTCAATGTAATTCATAATAATAATAATAATAAAATAATAATATATAAATAAATGTGAATGCAAGTTAGATTGACTTATGTTGTTCACTTTCCGTTTGTAAAAAATCAGTCAGAGTCAGGTGAGTTACAGGTTAATGATGAACTGAAAGTAGTGGACAGTCTTCAGTTTTGTTTGACTTAATAATTCATCCACAAAATGGAAAAAAAAATCTTATTTTATAAAATTAACAAATTTACTTGAAGAAACTAAAATATGTTAATATCTTAGCTTAAATTTGAATATAAATTCTTCTATTAATGTTAGAGGATTTGACTTTTCAAAAAGAACTAACACCATTCTTTTTTAAATATTAAAACCTACAAAAATACATATTAGGTAACCTTAAAAATACATAAGTAAATTAGTTATGGAACCAACTTATCTTGAACTATCAATGATTAACAAGAGAGATGAGTTTGACAAATTAGACTAACAAATTAAATTAAATAATCTCTAATGCAAAAGTTATACTATAAATTTTATTTTTATTTCATATATTTAAGACCTTATTTGTTTCTATACACGAATTTTATGAAACCTATACTTTAATATTATTTTATTCACACTTTAATCTTATAAAACTTAAAAAGCATTTTTTTTATTTTTATAATTCAGAATCTTTAATTCACTTTAATCAACATGCAGTAATAAAAATATTTTTACAAGACTCAAAGTTTTAAATTTATGAACCTTAACCTTTGCATTAAAGTTTTGAACCAGATAGATTTAAAATAATTCATCAGATGTTGTCAGTCATGTCATCCCTACACATAGGAAATACATACAAAAGTTTAATTATGGAAAAATTTGTGATTGTAAGGAATTTTTTTATAGAAGAGGATGAGATTGAAAAAGTTGATATTTTTAACCATTACAATTTTCTGTTGTAGGTGTTTTATAATGGGTATTATACATTGTAGTATTACAAGATATTAAACAAGACATTGTGTACTCTGTCTCCTTTTCAGAAATGAATACTTCATTTAGATGGTAAAATAAATTATAATTGATTAAAACTATTAAATTAACAATATTATACTCTAATGTTCTATCCGAAATCTATAAACAAAATCTATAAACAAAATCATTAAGAATTTTGCAAATAATACACATTTTTTTGTAACCACAAGAGTTTTGCAACTACACAATTATGCATTACACACATCTTCAAATTACTTCCAATATTGCAGCATGGTTCTGAAAATGATATAGCATTGGAGGTGTAAAATGCATGCATCTACTCGCTCTCTTCATCGCTATTGTCTATGCTCAAATGATTCATGTTCTTTTCCAGAGGTGGGAGCCCATCTTCAGAATCTGACGAGTTCTGATTTTTGTCCTCACCTTCTGCTGTCACAACTGTGCACACAACAGCACAACATACAAAACTAATTACGATAAAATTCCTAAATAATACTTTAAAGGTATCTTACACATAACAATATTTGTCTGTTGTGACACAGTAAAATAACAGCTCCTAAAAAGTTTACTTGAACACATCAGAAACACATTCAAGGGTTCATGTACCACTTTTCAAGAACCAGCATAAAAAGCACATTCACAAACTATGAATAGCTTTCTGCTCAATCTGCCTTTTAAAAAGTTGATATAATGCAATGCACATGCAGAACAAATTCAGACAGATTAGATAAAGGAGGAGAGAAAATTAAGACAGCATATATATATGTGTGTGATATTCGTTGCATCTGGATCAAGAGAGCCAGAGTCAAGACATACCTTCTATGGTAAACATTCAGATCATGGTAGTTAGAATGAATCTTACGATTCGTAAGATACGGCGTCAGATCATGGTAGTTAGAATCTTACAATTCGTAAGATACAGCATACGAATCGCAATTCGATTCAAATCGGGTCTTGAATCGTTTTTGGGCATGAATCGCGTGAATCGTGGATTCTTGATTCTATTTCCGATTTGGTTCCGATATTTTCGAATCAATCATATTCTAGAAAATCATTCTGGAAAATTCGAAAAAGGAATCGAAAGATAGTGAAAATCCGAAAAAAAAAAGAAAGATAGTGAAAATCCGAAAAAGGAGATAAAAGATTTATTTTTTTCCAAAAATCTCAAAAAACTTAATAAAAAGAACAAAACGGACAGTCACAGAGACCATGAATTTGCCTATAAAAGTCAAGAACGCAGTGGGAGAATAGAAAAGTCATGAACATTTTAACTTCATATTTTGATTTTTGATTTAAAAATATATCATATTTTATCTATTATGTATCTTACGATTCATAATAAGATTCGATTCACGATTCAAAAATATCGAAAAACGATTCATTATTCGAATATCGATTCTATAACCATGATTCAGATACAGAGAGTACGTTCAACAGATAGGGTAGAAGGCTAAATAAAACTGCCCTAAAGGAAGGGTAAGAAAGGGTAGCCCCAAGGCTTTGTGATGCAATCCAGGGTTAGCCTCAAAAAACCAGGGAAGGTGTTTCCAAAAAGAGCAGCGCATCCAATGAGGGACACCCAATTGCACAAGGCTCCTGCTATCATATGGTATGGAGAGAGTTACACGTATACAGCGTTACCTCCATTCAGTGGAGAAAATGTTTCCACTTGAACCCATGACCTCAACAAGGTCATCGAACAGCAAGATTGTGCATCAAGGTTTACCCTCTCTCGAAGATTACTTAGTTATGACCACCGTTTTGAAAAAAAGATATTACATTTACAACCAATACATACCTTCACCATCAGTAGGAGCCCTTGGAACCTGTCTTGCTTGTGACAGCCAAGCATTTTGAGCAGAAACAATTTCAGCACTATTTTGGCATTTGGAGTAGATCCTGAGTAATTCCCTGCATTAATTAGTATAACATTGTCAATACAGAAGAGTTTATGAAATTGCGTGCAATTGAAAAATTAGTCGATTGAATCATGTGTTAGTCATGTATCTGGAAATAAAACAATAAGAATGAATTTGTATTTCCTTATAAATCCTTGAATTCAAGGTAGCATTATATAATAATAGATGAATTGAATTGTGTGTTAGTATACACCTGATCTTCTAATTATAGCCTGAATACAATCAATCACAAGAAAAAATAAGGGACTAATTAGAGGCAATTTAGGAGCTAATGGTATGCTAGATTGCAGCCTAATAATCACATGTATTGTTAGGAATCTGGATTAGAAAATAGAGAAAAGACATAATATTTCTTGATTGCAAAAGAACAGAACAGAGAACATTGTTATCCCCTCCAAGAGTTAATCCTTTCACAAAGAGTTCCCCTTCCACACAAAGTTCACAATTGATGCAAAACAGAAAGAGTTGTTAACTAAATTTCCCTATTTATGCCTTTCTTCATTTCCTCCTATTTATGCCTAATTAACCCCTCTAACTAACTGCTGTAAGAGTTGGTAACTAAATTTCCCTCCTCTCCAAACTCCCAATAAGTATCTATTTATTTTACACATGCCCAATCAATTCTAGCATTTTACATTGTTGAAAGAATTGACAACACGGATATCCCAAATTAAATTTTACAAAAAGGTCTGTCCGTGGTTACATACAAAGACAGGTTTTACAACAGTATTCATTCGCAAGTCATACTTACTTAAGTGATACACTCAACTAAAAGGATATAATAAACTTCAGAAAGGACAGAAAGATATTGTAAATTAAGTATCTTTTTATAATCATAATTTCCAAGGTTTGAATTGAAGAAACCAAGAGGGGCTCAGAGTGCCCTGTTACTTTGTTCATATAAAAGATAGGATAAATAAATACCGTGCCAATGTTTCAACTTGAGCCCCCAAATGTCTCAAAAGTGAGGAAAATCTGAAAAACAAAGTTATATCTACGAATTAGATCATATTCATACCCATTCAGAGACATAAAAGCATGACCCCATTTGAACTTTCCGAGCAATAAATTTGCTGTTTTTTCTTCCCCACTGCAATATCACAGTAAAAAACTTCAACCATATAGCATTGAGAAATGGATAATCTTCAATAATAAATATTAATTCAAATTAAAATAAACTATGATGCAAGTTAACAGTAATATACATGTTGCAAACTGCAAAGCTCAGACCTAAATTTTTATCTGAATGTTCATAATTTTACAATTTATAAACATTTGGAGATAGAATGATCACACATTTCTCGCAATGATAGTCTAGTATGGTGGCAAATTAGCCCTTCCTAAGTTTCAGTTACATTTTTTCGGTTGGGTGGGGGGAGTGGAGTGAAAAAATTATAGAGCACATCAGCAAAAGAAAAAATATATCATCTAGTCAGAGGCCAGAGATAAAGCCATTGTGGTACCATATTGTCAAAGCAGCAGATAAGGCCTCCACACAAGACAGTTGACATGGACGACCATAATTTATTGGATTTGCTGCTACAAGCCATGGCACTGCAATTAAATGAAAATATGAGAAAGTATTATTACATTCCATGTCAATAGAAGCAACCTTAAACAGGACAGAAAAGATTAAATGCAATGCCACTGGAAGGAATTTTTAAGCATCACAGATAACTACAATATTACTTGAGTCCAGCATGGATATTTTCATCCAAAAGGTCTAAACACAAATAACCATGTAACATGAAGTATAGAAAACAAATTTTGAATATATTGTTTTCGGTGGTTAAGTCCATACAGAGACGAGGAGCAGCACAACGTAGCCTCACAAAAGGCACATCATCTAAGCGGGCCCATGAACAATCGACAACAGCCAACCCTTTCTTCTGGATTATAGAGTAATCTTCTCTTGAGACACATTGACTTCCAGCAGGACTGTCAAAAACAGAATCACAGAAAATCGGTAATCACAGTTCAGAGAACACAGGAACTAACAACTAGTAATATATATTGCTACTAAGCAGTCAAAAGAAAATGCATTGGTTTAGTTGACCTTGTAGAGAAATTTGTGCTTTTTCAAGAATTGCTTCCTTTAAAAATGCTTAAAAAATAGCATTATACAGAAAAAAGTGAACTTATTTGATTTCTTCCTCTTTTGCTTTCTATTTGCTTGCTTCTCTTTAGAAGAAAACGTTTGCCTCTGTTGTCATTTAGTCTTATACTGTGGTTAAACACCTAAAAAACATCAATATGTGCCTTTCAAACTAAAAAATAGCTTTGTCAATTTCATAGCATGTTGATGTTGTTCTTATTGTGGAACAACACTAATAAACCTCCTCTACGAATAGCCAAAATAAGTTATTGTTTTTCTTATAAAACTAGACTTTAAATCTAACTCAATCTCACAAAAATGGTTTAATAAGGTGAAGTTTGCATATCACTAATATATTGTAATTTGACCAACCACTGCTTGTCTTGGGATCTTTAACACACCCTCTCACACCAAAAAATGGACATTTCAAGCGGGGGACTAATTATTTGTAGGTGATCCAATAGAGGATGACATGATAAAAACAACAAATCTCACTTGGATAAGCTAAGCCCTAGTACCATCTTAAAAACCTAACTCAACTACATAAAATCAGATTAGTAAGGTGAGGTTTGCACCCCACTTATATATATAATTTAACCATATCACTAGTAGATGTGGGATTTCCATCACCTCAAGCCAAGGACTAGACATCTTGAACATGAGATTAGATATTTGTAAGTGGTCTAAGAATGATCCTATAGCGGGTGACATGATAAACTCAACAAATCTTGCTAAAATAGGCTCCAAAACCACTTATGAAGTGAATTTTAATCCTAACTCAACTTTCTAAAAACTGACTTAATAAGATGAGATTTGCACCTCACTTAAATATTACAATTTGACCATATTACTAGACGATGTAGGATCTCTAACACACTCACTCACGTTGAGACATTGAGCAAGGAATAGAAGGAGGCTCAATAACAGGTGACACAATAAAGCCATCAAACTTCGTTAGGATAGATAGGTGCTTGATAACCTATGATACCATCTTATAATAGACTTTAAGTCTAACTCAACTTCATAGAATCAACTTAGTAAGGTGAAGTTTACACCTTACTTATATATTATAATCTAACCATATCTCTAGTTTATGTGAGATCTCCAACAGTTTTCAATGATTGAAAGCAACCATCCATTGTTTGAAAAAAGAACAATAACTAAACACTCAACCAAAGTAGTTAGACAACAGAAATTTTAACAAAATAAATTATATTGCCAAAAGGAGACAGGTTAACAACAACACAAGTAATAGAGGTAGAAGCCAATAACATTTGCTACATCTCTAGTCAATGCCCAAACTACTAGTTGATAAAAATAAAAAAACTTGCTGATATATTGCATAAAGATAAACCACATTCAGGAAAAAGTATCATTTGTTCATAGATATAGTGAGAAAAAGATAATTTCCAACAAGATACCTTAAAACAACGCCTCCAAAACCATTACTCACTCGTAACTCCTGTATAGAATCAACTCAAATCAGTACTGCTGTGCTGTCATATTGAGCATCTTTAGATCATGCAATTGACCTTCATAAAATATTGAATCAACAATACCAAGGAACTATTTGTGAATTACTTCTGCAAACACACACCCTTAATGATAATGAATACTAAATTTAAGATCATTTAGACATCCATAAATATTCAATCAAATAGTAAAGATTTACTTATATTTTAATAATATATTATGCATTAAAATAACAACAAAATATCAAATAGATTTTGAATTGTATGAAATTTGACAGAATTTTAATATACTTAAATCCAATGGTTAAATTGATAAAATTTACTGTTAATTCTCAATGTCAATTAGCTGGCCCATTTACACTATATTTATATGATTGGATCATGGACAGAACGAGCTGCACGGGTGTGCACTACTGTAGCGGACAGCAGTTACAATTTCAAGGGCAGAATAAATATTGGGGTAATTAGCAACATCCATATAGGGACATGGTAGTTTCCTCATGCAACTTAGTATTATATGATATATGTATAAATAATTAAACGGGAAGGAGCAAGGCAGATTTTCAACCATTATAACATCTAGAAAATTTGTAGTATGAGTTCTCTCTTCTTAGAACTTTGGACAAGGAGAACTGAGTGTTACATATTTTATCAAGAAGCCAAGAACAGTCATTAAAGGTGTAAATTTGCCCAGACTTTAACCCTATCATAACACGTGTGTGTGTGTATATATATATCTGTTTTTTTTTATGAAAATTTGGATTTAGGGAGAGAATTCCAAGAATGCAATTAACCAAGAGCAGGGAAATCAACAGCTGAATAACTTCCGATGTAATTGGGAAAGTGAATGAGATATTTGTTGGAGAAAGTAGATTGTTTGAAAATGAAAAATGTATTCTGCTGAGACTCTAAGCCACACCAATAGAATTAGTTTGTTACACAAGCCAGGGAGAGAGAAAAGCCTCCAAAAAAATTTCCCACTACACTGCCACATCAGCAGAGTCTAATAACCAACTAAATGAGAAAACATGATATGAAAAAACTAAATGGTAAAAGAAATAAAGCATGTAATAACACTGAAGCATAGTATAACAATGGTGTTGCTAGCTAACACATCATACTAATGCTGTAAGATTTTCACTGGTGTAGGACTTAGCATTTTACTTTTTTAAAGATCCAACTACTGAATCATAATTATTGATTAACTTGAGCGTCAATACCAAATCTAGTTACAGTTGAGAGAGAATAAGAATATAATCAAATGGTTCTCAATTATTATTTTTTCCCATATTTTAAAAGTATATATTATGACTATGTTCATTTGATAAACATCAATGAGTCATCAAATAATGTTAGATTTATCTAAAATTTTATAAATACGATTTACATGATAGGAACTTTCAATTTAATGGCAGGTTTAAGGACACATTCGGTTCAAATGAGAAGTTATAATGGTGCAAGTGTGATTTTACAACAAAGTAAATCACTCCATCTTGCACACACACGCAAATTTATGTAACGTCACTACAACCAATGACTTAGTTGTTACCCTAGCATTCAAAATCAACAACACTTTGCATTTTGATGTGAGAATTGACCTTTATAAAGTGTTACTTATTTTATACGAAAGAAATAACCAATCTAATAATGACAATGACACCTAACATCCAATTAAATCAGATACAAGATGTAGGTAGACACTTATATATTTACATAATCATGCTTATGCTTATAAATGCAAATATGTATGAACAGAGTACACTTAATTAAGTGATAATGATAAATGCTAATCAGAGAGTGAACAAAAAAAGATAACAGATACTTGCCTTTAGCAAGCCCAATCTTGAAAGCTTCCGACCAGTGCACTTTTTGGCATCGCATTGCCCAAAATCCTGAGTCAACATCACAAGAAACAAATTACATTCAAAATAAAGAGATACATTACACGGCATATGAATATAAGATTAGATTGCAGTGATGACATATATAGTAGTATAGCAAACAAATTGAAGGAACATTTCCAAAATAATTTCCAGCGTTTAGAACTAGGAGGCAGGACAGAGTTCCATAAAAAGTTAAAAATTTATTTCAAAATGTGAACTTATAAGTTACCATAAAATAGGATAGAAATGATTTTTTTTTTAAACTGATATCATTGTAATATGACATTATGAATAGTTCAGGAGTATTTGCATTCCCAAGTAGAACGAAACGACTCAACAAAGACCAATGTAAGCATAATTTCATCAGTGTGACAGTATCACCATGGAATGTGTACTAAGCCAATGCCATCCTTCAAACAAACATCAATGTATTTTTTTGTTTACAAAAAAAAAATAAAAAATGCAGCACAATAAAAACCATGCAGTAGCCATTGTCCTTTTTCTTACCCAGAAAAGTAAGCAAATCATGAAAAGATAATAAAAATTAGTAAAACGGTTAAATGCATACCCACATTGCAAGCTTTATTTTGGGTTCCGTGAGCTCCTCCTCCTCTTCTTCAATCTCACCATTTTCTACGGTTACAGAAAATATCAAGCGGCGAACACAACACAACCCATGTTATGTTTGAAAAAAAAAAGATGAAATCAAGAAGTACCCGGAAGAGAGCTTTGAGAATCGTCCTCTCTAAAGCAGAGCAAGATGAATGAGTAAGCAAAAGACGCGTAAATAAGAATAAAAAAAAAGAATCACAAGCAATTGGAAAGAAGTTACAGTAAGAGTTGTTGGTTGTGTCGACTTGATTGACCGCGATGAGTTCTGAATCTCCTTTGTCTGTTATTCCCCATTTGTGCTGAAGAACGCCAACCAGAAAATTGCCACACACAACGTATCTTGCTCGTGACACTGATCGCTGCTCTTGTTATGGCGTTTAGGTTAATATATATGTTCTTGATCCTTGTTATGCTGCTCTCAGTCAAATTATTCACTTTAGGGTGAAAATTACCAATATTAATGAATTAGGGCAAATTTTGTTAAATTCGTGATTTACAAGGATGCGCGTGTAATAATAAATATTGATATTTTATTTATGGTTGAAACTTTTTATTATTTCTGTAAATAAATAATTCATTTGGAAATAGTTTAATATTTTAAAATATGTGTGTAATGCAAAAGCACTGCTATCTATTAAAAATATGTGTGTAAACTATGGTTTTGTTTTCTAAAATTATGGGATAATAGTTATTGTAATTGTAAAATAGATAAAGATAAATAAATCTCTTATTAAAATAAGTAGAAAAATATTATTTTTAAAGCAAACAAATTAGATAAACACATACAGAAATAGTAATCTATTTATTTATTTTTAAAAATAATCACAAACAAACCCAAACTACAGTGAACATCATAAATGATTTTAAAGTGATTCTAATATATATACTTTTTTACCTTAAGTTGGTACAATTTACACTTAGAGAGTTATATGTTTTAATACTATTAAATACCAGTCCTCATGACATTTTTTTTCTGACTTTATGCCCTCATTTTCAATTATATCCTTTAAGGTAAAAAAAAAATGCAGAAAGATAAACACAGTAATAATTATTAATAAATTGAGTTAATTCGGTTTCGGGTCAAATTTTTGGGTCGGGCTTAAAAGAAACGGGTCATATGTGGTATCATCGTTTCTAAACGCAGAAAATCATCAAAATCACAGAACAGAACAGAACATCCCTGAAAATTTGTTGTTTTCATCTGGGTGGCCAAATTAAGGTTGAGTTGCACACTGTCGTGGAAACATTCACTCCACGCTATCACTCACTGGATCCATTCAACTTCTTCACTCTCAATCTTACCTGTTCCCACTGCCATGTTGCGCAGGTAGGTACCCTACGGCAACGCTAGTTTTTTCCTCTTTTCTCTTTCTTTTCCATCTCTGGGTACCTGCGAAGTCGATTCTTTTTCATCCCAATAATTTGATTTCTCTAACCGCTCTTTTCTTTTTTTGCGACTTCAATTCTTAGGTCCATTTTGCAAATATCTTCTTGCCCAGCTCTAAGAACGAACCCCAAACGTTTTGTATATCAGGTTCTTTTACATTTTATTCATAATGCAATTGATGGAATATGTTCTTGCTGGCTACCCTATTTTCAAAAGCATATTTTTTTGCTTCTTACTTTTCAACCATTTTGGTCATTGCCCTTCATTCCAAATGGCTCTGGTAAACTGAAAGGCCTATATTGGGTGCTATTTACCTTTGGATTCAGATCTTTATGTGCATATTGGGAAATTAGAAAAGGATAGTAAGGTTAAAAGTAAGAAGAAGATTAATCTTGCCACCTCACTTGTGGTTATGTCACATGATCAAACACAAAGCTGAAGGGCAAAATAAACTTTAAGAGCTAGGCATGACTTGGAAATTATGTAGTCCTTAAGTTGAAACCCAAACTGAATAGCATACGATTAGTAGGCAGAGATCATAGAGGCCTCAAGTAACAGAAACAAATTCAGAAACTGAAGCCCCAAAACTAATCAAAATGACAAAAATGTATTTATGATGGAAAACGTAGTATTAAATAAATAAGTTTACAAGTCTTAAGGTTAATCCTAGTTTTTGCTGCTGCATGGATGACTCTCCTTGGTTGGAGAAAACTAAACCTATGTTTCCAGCTATTTGCCGCTGAATAAGACTTTTTTCAAGCTATATAAAGACCAATGTTTTTGTCACTCACAATGTTGTAGACTTTTTATGAGTGACAAAGCATTGACAAGAGTGTTCATAAAATTGGGTTCCTATAAAATTTCAATCAGGTTCATATGTTAGCCTTTTCTAATTTATTACTGTTATAATTATAGAAATAAGAATCTGATCATATATAACAAAGAATATCTATATTATATATATATATATATATATATATATATATATATGTATATATTCCAGTATCATATCTTTGTTACTAGAGGATATCAAATTTCCCATATTTATGTACTGATTATTTTTTCTCAATATAAATAAAACACCCTTGCTGTCTCAGAAACACATGGTGGTTGGATGTTTCTCTCTTTCCTAGAGGTTAACGATTACCTTATTTTCTTTATTACATAATTCAGCAGATACCTTTACATCTATCTTCACAAAGGAATTTCTCAACTACATCAAAACCAGGGGGTGCCTCAGCTTCTGGGTCTCCGGGCAAGCCACCTGAGTCTAATGGCTCTCTATCAAAGTTTTTCATTGGAAGTGTAGCTTTAGGTGCTGCTTTTCTGGCAGCGTATCAAACTGGTTATTTGGATCAATATCTTAAGAAAGAGCATCATAGTGTTCCACAGGAAGCTCATGTTAATGCAACCATTGAAGAATTGAAGACTGTACAGCATTCAACGGACCAGTTAATTTCACCTAATGAGAAATTAAACAACGAAAATCCCACTGTACAGCTTGCAGAGGAGAAGATTGATGCACATTTTTCAGAGTCAGAAATTGTAATAGAAGATCAAGTGGATAAGCTGAATCCTGGGCAAGACAAATTTAATATTGCTGAAGATGGTATTGCTGCTGCAAAAGAAAACCAATTGCCTGAATATTCTCAAAGCAGTCTAACATCTGATGATCCAAGTAAAGAATCTGTTGTGCAAACTGACAGGACTATTGGAATAAAAAGCATTGAGGCGGACAATATCCCAAGACCGGAAAACGGACTTCAAAATACACTCACGTCCACACACAGTTCACTATCGGATGAAAATGGGACGAAAAATATTCCATCAGTGCAATTAGAAATACAAGAATCAGAGGAGAAAAGAGAGGTACTTATGAGTTTGTATAAGCTTGATATAGAGGTTAATAGTTAATATCAGGGTTCCTCATCATCCACTGAGGATTTTCCTGTTAATTTTTTTTCTAAAGTAGATTTTAACATTTATTTCTTTTTATCCATTACAGAGTGTATTAGCCAAATATGTAGAGCAACAACCCACCCTCCTTGAGGAGTATCACTTGAAGAATAAATCAGAAAGAAACCCTGCAACTTATATTTCCCATGGCTTTACTGAGAATAGCCATTTCCCTGAAGAACAAGAGGTTACTTTAGAATCTTATATTTTATTTTTGTGGTCCATTTATTTATTATCTTAAACATACATGAAATCTAACATGTTGAAACACTAGGCACTTAGTGGTGCAATGGATGAGTTGAAAGGTGGTTATGTGTCTGAGGATGGGAAACTGGTTTTCGATTTCTTGCAAGCCATTCATGCTGCTGAGAAAAGACAGGCGGACTTAGATGCACATGTTTTTAACGAAGAGAAGAAAGTGTTGAAGGTTTGGCCTATAACATACTATCCATTGTAACTCATTCTCTAAATCCATGCAAGTGTGTTTAATATTGTAGAATTATGGTTTAATCTTTGTTTAATTAGGAAAAATATGAAAAGAAGTTAAAAGATGCAGCTGCCATGGAATTCATGCTCGCTGAGGAGGCTGCAATGTTGGACAAGGTAACAAGCTTTTTGGTATTCTCTCTTTAATTTGTATTCAATTTAACATATTTTTTATTGTTGCCTTTTGGGTCAAATAATTGGTTTGGAATAAAAGACCTTGAGGAGGTTGACTTTTGTCTTGAATAATTGGGTTGGAATAACATGAGTAAGAAAGACTTTCAGAGAGGTTGACTCTTGTATTAAAATAGAGAATAATTTTTGTATAAGTGGGGATGTCTGGCTGATGGGTTTGTTGTTCAGTTTATATACATTTAACTCAATCATAATTACTTACCCTTGATTCAGCAAAATAGTTCAAATTAAAAATTGAAGTTATTCTACTATATTCTGAGTTTGACTCAATAGTGATCATGCAAAAATAATCAGAAACCAATTTGAACTCAGCTTGTCAGATTTGTTTTGTAATTGTGAAGCTTGTTTTGTAATCAGAATCCAGATTTTAAGTCTGATCAAGTTGAACGTATATGTGTTGTTTGCCTTTCCCTGACAATTCCTCTCCACATTAACAGAATCCAATTCTATTAAGTTATTAACTCTGTCTTTCCTCCTCCTTTCTCCTTTTAATACTTTTCAGGAGCTAAAGAGAGAGAGAGCAAAAGCAGCCCTTGCTGTCAAGTCGCTTCAAGAAAAGATGGAAGAGAAATTGAAGACAGAACTTGAACAAAAGGTGCATATTTAGTTTTTTTGTTGGTTTTACAAATACTGTTTTCTCATTTCCTCTGCATGGCTGCTGTTACTCTTATCCGTTATTATATAATACTCCCTCTATCCATAATAAGTGTCACCCTAGTTTTTTTGACTGATTAATAAAAAAACTAATAAATAGATGGAAGAGAGTAGTAATTTTATTAAGCTAACCTTATTATCAGTATTACATTGAAAAGCTAAAATGACACTTACTAGGGGTATAAGTGGAAATATTACATTAAAAAACTAGAATGACACGGATGTTGGGACTTTTTTTTCCTTTCTTAGATGATAGTATCATGGGAAGGAAGGAGTATTTGTTAAAACAATATATCTTTGGTGATTGCAGGAAGTTGAAGCTGAATTGAAGTTGAAACAAGCTCAGGAATTAGCAAAGGCAGAGTTAAATGCAGCCATAGCAAATGAGAAGGCAGCCCAAATTGAAAAAATGACTGAAGCAAATGTTAATGTGAGATTTCTGCTAAAATCACGCATGGGTAGATCACTTCAAAATCTTCATATCTTGATTTCAATTAATTAATGAAAAAGGGTATACTTTTGATGGGTGGTCATCTAGAAGAATAAAATAGCCAGAGTTTTCTATGAGTATAAAAAATTTCTGTAGCTACTTATACTAAGACTTTTTAACAAAGGTCTTCGAAATTAACTCATGGCGTGCAAAAACAATGTCTAATCTAATTATGTTTTTAGCTGTCTCCTGCAATTGTTATCAGATTATAGTAGCAGACTGCTTTCTTAGTCATCAGCAAGTTTCTGAACAGAGACAAAGTTTGTTTGCCAGTGTAGATTTTTTGGTACATTATGCCTTCTACTTTCTCATTCTTTGCTTATGAACGCTGCTTGTTCATTACATAGTAGTCTCATTATAGAGGAATTTTTAGTACAGTGTTCAGATCCAAATGTAAGTGCGGGCAGCAAAGGAATGGTGTATGTACTTTTGATACTAGGGGAGCTGTCTTAACTTAAATGTTTACATGCTGAGAACCCGAATAACATGATTTGTTAGACCTTTCTGAAATTACAAAGAAAATGTTTTAAAATTATTTGCAACTAGCTTTCAGTACAGCTGCATATGACCTTGAACAGAAATGTGAAATGTATATAAATGAATTTCTTGCGTTCAAATATGTTTTTGTCCATGGACCTGTGTTGCTCCATCTAAGGATGAGCCATAGAGCTATAGTAAGTTTAGATGTATTGTGCTGGATATTTGTTTTCTCAGTTGAAACCATTATTTTCTTTTTCATCTGTATGTGTTGTTAGACAAGTACAGCATGGCTTCCTTGAAATTATGGGGAAAATCGTTTGGTTATGCAACCTTAACCTTCTAAGAATTGATCAAGTAACATTCATGTTGAAAAGGACAAAAGACTGGGTAAACTATTATTAATTGACTCTATGGTTTAGTTAGCAAGGTTTGACTTGAAATATTTATTAATTGACAAACTTGTTGACTTTATTTCAGTGGAAGTTAAGATTTGACTTGATTAAAAAAAAATCCTTCTATTTCTGTAGATAAATGCCCTATGCATGGCATTTTATGCTCGATCAGAAGAAGCCCGTCAGAGTCATGCTACACAAAATTTTGCTTTGGTAATGTTTTCTATTTATCTGTTTCTTTGTGCTGTTTTTATCCATCTTTCGTCCGTAGAGCTTTAGTGACAAAATATGGGTGTATATTATTTCATTGATTTTTCCAGTCCTGCTTAGTTTCTTCTTTTGTGCTTGGATCCTGCAGAGAGCACTTGCATTGGAAGATGCCCTATCTAAAGGATTGCCAATTGAGACAGAAATAGCATCTTTGCAGTCCAATCTTGTAGGCATAGATAAAGATTCAGTTTTGGATTTGGTGCTAGCATCCCTTCCTGAAGAAACGCGAAGCAATGGCACAGACACACAACTGCAGTTAAAGCACAAGGTAAGCCGTGTTTTCACTGTTGTTAAAATTACGTTGAGTTTTGGATTGCTTGTTCTATATAAAATAAAGTTGCTACATTTCTTCTGCAAAATGTTGTTACTTTGACCCTGTAAAACTTTCGTGAAGATCTGCTAAAGGTTGTATGCTCTGGATGCTTATAGCATGGACATGGATCCCTTTAAATTGATTTCCTTAATTTCCATCACTGATCAATCTCATTGGTTATGTTTTTGACATCCAGTAATGCTCCTATCATGTTAAGCTTCCATAGCAACGAATCTATACAAAACAATTAGAATTAATCTAATGAAGCAAATTCTGATTTTCTTTAACTCCATCAATTCTAGAATGAATCATTTACTTTTGGATTTCAATCATAAAGGTTTTGCATTTGTGCATGTTTTGCTGCAGTTTGAGGCCTTAAAAGATAGTGTGCGACACTTCAGCTTTTTCCCACCAGGAGGGGGAGGTATATTGGCACATTCTTTGGCACATGTAGCATCCTGGTTGAAGGTATGTGAATAACTGATCAACATGCGGTGCTTGATGTGAAAATAGAATTTTTTGGGGCACTGAAATTGGTTTCTATTTAGGCACAATACACGTATTTATATTAACTTAGGTTATTTCTTCCCCTTCACCTTGCCCTAACTCCTCCCATTCTGGCTTCTATTGACCTCCATCCTATGTCCTACTTTGGTGCGTGCTCAGGTTAGGGAAGACGACCAATCGGGTGACGGAATTGAATCTGTCATCAATAAAGTAGAGAGTTATTTGGCTGATGGAAAACTTGCTGAAGCAGCAGATTGTCTAGAAGAAAGTGTGCGAGGCACAGAAGCTGCTGAAATTGTTGCAGGTTGGGCGAGGCAAGCAAGAAACAGGGCTATTTCTGAGCAAGCTGTGCTACTTCTTCAATCCTATGCCAGTTCCCTTAGCCTTGCATGATTCTCAAATTTTGAATATTTACAAAACCATGTTTATTCAACACCTAAGGTTGCAGAGATTATCTTTGGCGGATTATGCCAACGGAATTAGTGACCTACAAGGATAACAATTAACGTTTTTCTTTCAAAGCAGCTGAAATTCGTTGATTCTGTGATTTCTATGCAACTCCAAAAGGCTTTGGAGTTTTGACTCAAGTGATACAAGGCTCTGTATAATTTTGCCTTTTTATTTTCCTCAAAATAACTAAAACGTTGCATTGCAACCTTTTGATATCTCAATAATATACCAGAGACTTTCAATTCAAAGAATAGTTTTTCTTTGTGCACGTGTTCACTGATCTTATTTTCTTGCTCTTGTCATGAGTTTTACCAGTTCAGAGACAAATTTAGCTTCAGATACTCTTTTTCTATTTCTCGTTTCTTCATTAACCTTTCTAGTTATTATATATATTAATGAAAGTGTTATAATATGAGGTTATGTTTTAGTAATATTCACACAAAACAGGTTTTAAAATTTCGTTAGAATGTTATTGGATTCTCTCCAACATTTTTGTGGTGTGATTGTTTTAAGTTTCCTATTTTGTTCCTAAAAAATGAGGATAAGAAAAAACTTTAAACCTACTAAACTAACCCTGATCTTGGCTTGACGTGTATGTAATTGATTTAATCCATACAACTAATTGATGCTTTTCAAGATTATTTAATTAATTTGTTGATAGTTTTTTATTACAAAATCTTCCAAACTCATTCAGTTGAAAACTAATTTTGCTTCTGGTATTGTGATGGTTGTTGTATTAATGAGTTTTAACGATGACAAGATAAAAAAAAGTGTGTATTTAGCTGAAGTACTTGTAAATACGGTATGTATTGCTACGTACAAAATACACACACAAAAATCTCCTGCCAAATACGAAAACCAAAAACTGCAAGTGAATGATGTTGTTTATACAGTGATTAAAATATATTTTAATCTTAAGTAACTTTTTTTGTTCTTAATAAGTTTGTGTTTGTTTATGGTGTGGTCAATAATGTTTTATTGTTATTGTGGCTTTTGATAGAAAAAAAAATTCTAATATGATCTCTGTTTTTTTATTGACATTCTTTCACTATTGAATTATTTATTAAATAACTTGGTGATTGATAAAATTGACACATGTATTTTTTTATTATTATAAATGTGTAGAGTTTGGTTTTTGTGTTCAATAACTTTCTTTCATTTTGTATTTATTTGTTTCCTATAATTTATTGATATATTTTAAGAGATAAGTTATCTAATAAGTGACCATGCTAATCATAAAATAAGATTAACACATGTATTTTTTTTAAAAGATATTTTATTTAAAAGAAAACATTAATTAATGTGATGCAAGTTATTTATTTTCCCTTAGAGTTTGTAGTCTTATTTTCTTTTTATAAGATTTTTTATCTCTTTTAAATTTTATTGTCAAAGAAAGATTGAAAAACTGAGATACAATCCTTAACTAGATTACATTAATTTGTTTTGTTTTGTTTTTTTTAATAAAATAATTAAAAAAAACTACAACGTAATAGAAACCAAACAAAAATAAAATATTTACAGGGAAAAAATTATTGTGAACAAAAACAAAATCTTCAAATTTATTAAAACTAAAAACTTACTTTAAAAAAATTGCACGTAACAGTTCTCTACATCTACTAATCTGTCACTTAAGAAATATTTCATGATTTAAAGAGTGTTCGTAAATTAAAAAAAAAAATTATCTAATACTATAACAACTTTTTTTTTATTGAGTACCCCAATCAAAATCACAAATTTATTAGGAAAGAAATATTTAAGCCTAAATTTTAAATATAAGACATCAAATAAACTATTTTAAATATACAACTATAACTATAGTTCATCAGCAGTGCGCATTATTCTAAAATCCTTAATATCCATATTTAATTTCTTATAAGTAAAAAAAAGAAAAATACATCTAAGAATTCTGGAAAATAACTTTATTACAGTAGTGAATTATGATATAACTATACGTTTCTTACAGTAGTTCTTATCGGCTTGTATTTTTATTATATCCACTAAACATATCTTCTTATGTTTGTGTATTTGCATTTTTTAATTATAATTATGAAATAAAATTACATATTTTTATTTTGTTTGATTTTCTCTATAATAGAAATAGAATATTAGCACACAGAAAATGTTACACAAATCTTTCATTTGTTGGATGTGTCTTAATTTCTATGCACAAACTTCATGTAAACTTTCAGAACTACGTTATTAATTTGAGATTGCACAGACGAAAATAATTTTGGATATGTCAAAAGTTGAAAAGCAAAAAACTCAGTTCGTTTCAAACGATTTTAAACTCAACTATCTTCAACACAATTTTAGAAGAAGAAAATTTGATAATAACGTTATATTCTCCTTTCTGCCATTTTTGAATATCTGATAAATAAAGTATCTAAATAAACAAACAAGTAATGCTTTAAAAACATAAACATAGTTAATATTATTTTGCTAGCAGGCCAATTAGTAATATGTTATAAACGAATTTAGAATTAGAGAAAAACCTTTGTTAAGAAATAAAAAAAATATTTAGTAAGAAAATTATTGAAATAAATTTATATATTTCATGCTATATTATAATATTATAACATTAATGTCAACCATTTATTTTAATAATTTTCTTATTAAAATATCTACAATATGTAAAGTTTAATTTAAAAATAAAAACCAATTTTTCAATAGATAAAAAAATATATTTAATCCTACTAAACTTTTGTACTCTTAATTCATTTCTTAACGAGTTCCTTAAGAATCATTATTTTTTTAATTACCAACCAAATTAGTTGAAGTACCAGGATACTGCCTGTTTCTGTCATTAGCAAAATACCATTTTTTTATTTGTACAAGTCCTAGTGAAGATGATTTTAAGGTTCCCTATCTTTTTTCCATGTAGTTATTTAAATTAATTTTCAATATTCGGTTGTTTGAAAGACAAATGTAAATTATGTTATTCAATAAATATCAATTTGTAAGCAGATTAATTGTTCAGAATGGTAAAAATTAAAAACTATATTTAAGAAGATGAGGAACAAAAACAACTGCAAATCAATTCATTGTTATTTTTTTAATGTAGAAAGACACTGCACATGGCAAAACTTACCATCCAGCTAACGAACATGTTTGTTTTGCATATAAAATGGAAAGTGTGGTTGTATTTTCAATCATTTTATCAATGAACAACCCTCAAATGTTTTATTTCTTATTATTTTGTGATCTCCAAATGCAGATTCAGTAATGACTCCACTATTCCAATCACTGGTGCCCAGTGCTGACATTTCAACTTCTGAGATTTATAATATACTATTATTTAATTTAGGAATGTTAACAACAAATGCTTAACATGATATAATATAGTTTACTTGTTACTTGATTTTTCAACTTCTACAAATAGTGATAATCAAGTTTTCAAGCTTTTATAATTTGCTTCTTTTTTAATCTACTTCAGTGTCCGTCTTCTGTGGCTAATAATGACATAGTTTTATGTTATCCTAAAATGCTGTCATTGTAGGCACCAAAATCAAACATTGAAGTATTTTGTGGCGTTGTCCCACTTTTCACCATGTTGAGGGTGTGTTAATGTCTATGAAATCACAAATATAATTGGATATGGTGAACTATGCATAAGGAAGAAGATACTTCAAAATTGAGACAACTCTTTAATGGTGTCTTATATGGTTGGTTTTATAATTACATGTTGGACAGTATGATTGAGACTCGGTCTCTCTAATCGAGCTAACTGAGATTTCATAGCCGGTTTGATCGACCGACACACATAACCATTAACACTCAAATCAAAGTCAGTGAAGTTAAATTACAATTAAAAATCAGGTAATGCAATCATAAGTGTGATTCATCCCACTAATCAGACTTAATAAGGTAAGTTTATTAAAATAATATAAATAACACCCGAGTGTTGAACACTTTCTTTACTGACTTGAGTGTCGGAATGCCTTGTGCCGGTACCTTTCCATTTGATATTCATCGGAGACTAAGAATCGAAGGAGTAACGCGAAGACCGGAAGGATCACAGCAAAGTCCTAACAATCTGTTTGAAGGAAGGAAGAAGACGAAGCCTGCAACAGTTCTCTAGGTCTCATCCCCTAACAGGAACAGATGTAAAAGTGTTTTCTAACTTTTAAAATTTATTATAATTATTGATAAAAACGTGTATAAAAAAATAAAACAATGAATATATATCCATAGGATAAAACAATGAAACCTCTGGTCTCCAAATTTTGACTGCGACGGGTGGGTGAGTCAGCTAATGAGGTTTGAGCTGGAACTGAACTTGCCACTGTCGGTGCTCCGATGACGACGGCGAGATCGTCAAAAACACCTTACAGACACTTCCTAACGAAAAGTTGAAAACGTAAGACACAATCAAACAATAGAGACACAAAGTGAAAATTAATAAAATAAAAAAAAAGGTGCAACCAACTACATTTGTTCCTCATCTTCCTTCTCTCGTCTTCTTATCCTCTACCAAACTCACTCCCTCTCATTCCTTCCCACTCCTATTCCCATTCACAATTCCATTCTTCACTTCTTCAACCATCTTCCGCTTCCTCTCATACCATCATGTGTTTGCTACTTCCTACTTTCGATCTCAATCCATCAATTCACTGATGCTTTCACTCTTCCAGATCTGAACTCCTTCAAGCAACCGCAAGCCACGATGGCCACCACACTCGCTTGGAGACACGCTGCCAACAATGCAAATGATCTGGTACCTTCTTCTTCACAGCAATTTCATCTTTCTCTTTTCTTGTGCCAGTATGAGTGAGCAGTGTTGTGCCGTGGTCAGTCCTTGCATGGGGGGAAGTCTATTTATGGATCTTGTTTTCTCACGTTTGGTTGCATCTGGATACTTTCTGTCCATTGCTTTGCTCAGTCAATGTTTTGCAGTTTTGTGCTAGACGTTTCGCGATTCTGGGAAGTGTCATTGGGGATCATTCATTCATGGACGTTTAAAGGAACTATGTGATTTAATTGTGCAGATGTGGAGGGTTTACTTTTTGTTTTTGTTGATGTGTGATTAGCATGTTAATTGATACACTAGAATACAGTCTCTACGGTTCTTCATGGTGCGTCCAGTTTCATGGATATTATGAATTTGGTGAGTAATGGTTTTTGTAGCACAATTAACTATGGAATAGATCTTCTGGGAGGAGGGCAGAAGTAGAAAATGGAAAGAAGTGAATGGCGGTTATAAAATTGTTTGTGTATTTTACTTAACTGCCCAGGGGTTTTGTTAAGATGCGTGGTTCTTTGCTGATGCCTTATATTGATGAAGAATGATTTTCACTTCCTCAGGTTTCCCTCGGGTTTGCTCAATAAATCATCTGTGTTGAAAACAAAAAACAGCAATTTTTCTTTGTTTAGTGCTCTGAAAATTTCATTTTCTTCGTGAGGAATGTAATCAAACTGTATTGATTCATCTCTCTTCCATCAGAGCTTGATTTCCCATTTCATCTCTTTCTTTTAGATTGAATTACTTAGTTATCCATCCATTACTGGCTTTATGCATGTGAAAAGGAAAAAGGAACAACAAATGCTCATAGTCTGATTCTTTTTATGCGGTTCCTTTTATTGTGTTTATTTTCATTACTTTCCATCTTTTATTTTATGTTTTCAGAGATGCGGAACATACCTTAGCAGATAACATTCTTCATTTTTATTCTTTTGATTGCAGGAAAGAAATGGTGATAGGAATACTCAAGATTCAGAGCCCCCAACACCACATTCTGTTCTGAAGATGGGATTTAGGTCGGTTTGTCACACAGGAATACTTAAAATTATTGATTAATTGTTTGCAAAGCTGCTAGAGTCAATGATTGTAACACCTATTTTTAATACATTTGTTTGTTAGTATCTGTTCGGCTTGCAGCCAAGTAAGCTAACAGTCTAACCTGTGGGACTGAACTAAGAACCATGTGCATTGGTTGCTCTGTTTATGAACTATGGACATTCAAATTGGTGCTCACTAAATTTTGGCTTCTTACATGTTTAACTGGTTGCTATTGCAGAGAGCGCAACAGCAGCATGGAGGATCCAGATGGAACATTAGCTAGTGTTGCCCAATGCATTGAGCAGCTGCGTCAGAGCTCTTATTCTGTGCAGGAGAAAGAATATTCCTTAAGGCAGCTATTGGAGCTTATAGATATGCGTGAAAATGCTTTTAGTGCTGTTGGATCTCACTCTCAGGCAGTTCCAGTACTTGTTTCCCTTCTCAGGTCTGGTTCATTGAATGTGAAGATACAGGCAGCGACCGTCTTGGGCTCCCTTTGTAAAGAAAATGAGCTAAGGGTCAAGGTCTTGCTTGGAGGATGCATTCCTCCATTGCTTAGTCTATTAAAGTCCAGTTCTACTGAAGGACAAATTGCTGCTGCAAATACTATTTATGCTGTCTCTCAGGGTGGTGTAAAGGATCATGTTGGTTCAAAAATATTTTCAACTGAAGGAGTTGTACCAGTGCTCTGGGAGCAGCTGAAAACTGGCCTGAAGGCAGGAAATGTAGTTGAAGGTTTATTGACTGGTGCATTGAAAAATCTCTCCAGCAATACTGAGGGATTCTGGAATGCAACTATACGAGCTGGAGGAGTCGACATATTAGTGAAGTTACTGGCAAAAGGACAGCCCAGTAGTTTAGCTAATGTGTGCAATTTACTTGCTTCTGTAATGATGGAGGATGCATCTGTTTGTTCAAAGGTGTTGACAGCGGAGGTGACAAAACAACTTCTGAAACTATTAGGCCCTGGTAATGATGACTCTGTTAGAGCTGAAGCAGCTGGTGCTCTTAAATCTCTTTCTGCCCAGTGCAAAGAGGCAAGGCGAGAGATAGCCAATGCTAATGGTATTCCTTCTCTGATCAATGCTACCATAGCTCCTTCCAAAGAATTCATGCAGGGTGAGTGTGCTCAAGCATTACAGGAGAATGCTATGAGTGCTCTAGCAAACATCTCTGGTGGTTTGTCTTACGTCATATCTAGCCTTGGTCAAAGTCTTGAATCATGCACCTCACCTACCCAAATTGCTGACACATTAGGAGCTTTGGCATCAGCTCTCATGATATATGATAACAAGGCTGAATCAACCAGAGCATCAGATCCTTTGGTTGTCGAGCAGACATTACTCAAACAATTTGAGCCTCGCTTGCCCTTCCTTGTAAAGGAACGAACCATTGAAGCGCTTGCTAGTTTGTATGGAAATTCCGTACTTTCAAATAAACTTGCAAATGCCGATGCAAAACATCTGCTAGTTGGTTTGATAACAATGGCTGTAAATGAAGTGCAAGACGAACTTATAAAAGCTCTGTTGACAGTGTGCAAAAGTGAAGGCAGTCTATGGCGTGCACTTCAGGGCCGTGAAGGAGTTCAGCTATTGATATCTCTTTTGGGGCTTTCGTCAGAACAGCAGCAAGAGTGTGCAGTTGCCCTGCTTTGCCTTCTATCATTTGAAAATGATGAAAGTAAATGGGCAATTACTGCAGCTGGTGGCATACCTCCACTTGTTCAAATTTTGGAGACAGGATCAGCAAAAGCAAAGGAAGATTCAGCAACAATCCTTAAGAACCTGTGCAATCATAGCGAAGATATACGTGCTTGTGTTGAAAGTGCTGATGCTGTTCCTGCATTGTTGTGGCTATTGAAGAATGGAAGCCCAAATGGGAAAGATATTGCTGCAAAGACTTTAAATCATTTAATTCATAAATCAGATACTACAACCATTAGTCAGCTTACAGCTTTATTGACTAGTGATCTTCCTGATTCTAAGGTTTATGTTTTGGATGCTTTGAAAAGTATGCTTTCTGTTGCTCCCCTTAGTGACATTTTACGTGAAGGTAGTGCTGCCAGCGATGCATTTGATACTATGATAATATTATTGAGCTCTGCCAGAGAAGAAACTCAGGCAAAGTCTGCATCAGCTCTGGCAGGAATTTTTGAAACAAGGAAAGATGTGCGTGAAAGTAGCATTGCTGTCAAAACTCTTTTGTCAGCCAAGAAATTGCTCAATGCTGAATCTGAAAGTATCCTGATTGAGTCCTCCCACTGCATGGCTGCAATATTTCTTTCCATCAAAGAGAACAGGGATGTAGCTGCTATCGCTAGAGATACATTATCCCCTCTAGTTTCACTAGCAAACTCTTCAGTTTTGGAAGTTGCAGAGATGGCCACATGTGCTCTGGCGAACCTTATTTTAGATGGTGAAATTGCAGAGAAAGCTATTGCAGAAGAAGTTATCTTACCTGCTACTAGAATATTATGTGAAGGCACAATTTCTGGAAAAACTCATGCCGCAGCAGCAATTGCTCGCCTCCTACATTCTCGGGATGTTGATTATGCTGTAACTGATTGTGTGAATCGTGCTGGAACTGTTCTTGCATTAGTCTCTTTCTTAGATTCTGCTGTTAATGGATCTGTTGCTACATCAGAGGCTCTAGAAGCACTTGCCATCCTGTCCAGGTCGGTAGAGACCAGTGCAAATATTAAATCTGCTTGTGCTGTTTTGGCTGAATTCCCTAAAAGCATAAGCCCAATAGTCTTGTGTATTGTTGATTCGGAGCCAATGTTGCAGGATAAAACTATTGAGATTTTATCTCGATTATGTAAGGATCAGCCTGTTGTTTTGGGAGATACTATTGTGTCAGCACCTGGATGCATATCTTCAATAGCTAAAAGAATAATTAGTTCCACAAATGTGAAGGTCAAAATTGGCGGAGCAGCACTTCTTATTTGTACTTCTAAAGCAAATCATCAGAGACTGGTGGAGGATCTGAGTTCGTCGAACTTGTGTGTCGATCTTATTCGATCTCTAGTTGATATTCTTGTTTCTGCACTGCCTTCTTCGGGTTACCTGGATGATGACAACAAGGAACTCATTAGCATATGCAGGCACACAACAGAAGAGGCCAACAGTTCTGAATCCAACACTAGCACTAGCATTATCTGTGGTGTTGACTTGGCGCTATGGCTATTGTCTATTCTTGCTTGTAATGATGAAAAAAATAAAATTGCAATAATGGAGGCTGGAGCAATTGATGTTCTCATTGACAGGATCTCAAATTGTTTCTCGCAATATTCTCAGGTATTTAAGTGCCTTTTCCGTCAATCCAAAGAAATAGATAGTCCATGTGATTCTGATCATAAGTAATACTTAAAATGGAAAATCATGCTTTAACTCTCTGCTCCCCCTAAGTATTGTCCAAAAGCTAATTAAAATCCTATAAAGTTCATGCAAATTTTCAAAATCTCCCACCTTATCCCTTTGATAGAAACATTACCTGTGATAATTTTCTCGATTCTCACTTCTACGAAATTGAACATAATGGTTGGAGAAACACTGAAATCTTTATAGAATGAAAAGCTGTTCAAGACAAAATGATTTTTTTTGGGTAAAAAGTAGAAAATAAAGTGTTAGGATAGGGTTATGTACTGAGTTTGGTGAATCCGTGTAAAAAAAATATTATCACATGTTTGGCTAATGATTTATCTGCTTCCAGTTTTAACTAAATCATTATCCACTATAAAATTATGTTTCTTCTAGTATTTCCCGGCCACGGTGAGAGGGAAGAGGAGATAGGGAGGTTAATGTTTTTAAACTTGATTTAGACCAAGATTTCATGTAGATAAACTGTAATTTTCCCTTGTAAATGTTTACTTTTTACTTCAAAGCATCCTTTGCTGTAAAACTTAAACAATGTTATGAGACTTATTTCTGTATATAAACCGTGTTAGCTCAATATGGTGAACATGCAGATGGACTACAAAGAAGATAGAATCATGTGGATTCATGCTTTGTTGTTGGCAATATTATTTCAAAATAGAGATATCATTCGGGCACATCCAACTATGAAATCTATACCTGCACTTACCAGTTTATTGAAGTCAGAGGAATCAGCAAACAAATATTTTGCTGCACAATCAATAGCTAGTCTTGTCTGTAATGGTAGCAGGGGAACACTCCTGTCTGTGGCAAATTCTGGGGCAGCAGGTGGACTTATCTCTTTGCTTGGCTGTGCTGATACTGATATACAGGATCTTCTGGAATTGTCAGAGGAATTTTCTCTGGTGCGTTATCCTGATCAAGTGGCTCTTGAGAGGTTGTTTCGAGTTGAAGACATAAGAGTTGGAGCCACTTCTCGGAAGTCTATACCTGCCTTAGTTGATCTGCTCAAACCAATTCCAGATCGTCCTGGGGCACCATTTTTGGCACTTGTACTTTTGACTCAGCTCAGTAAAGATTGTCCTTCAAATATGAGTGTAATGGTGAAGTCTAGGGCCTTAGAGGCACTTACGAAGTATCTTTCACTCAGTCCACAAGATGCAACTGAAGAAGCTGCTACAGATCTGCTAGGAATTCTGTTTAGCAGTGCTGAAATACGAAGACATGAATCAGCATTTGGTGCTGTTGCTCAACTTGTAGCTGTGCTACGTTTAGGAGGAAGAGGTGCAAGGTATAGTGCTGCAAAAGCCTTGGAAAGTTTGTTTTCTGCTGATCACATCAGAAATGCAGAGATTGCTCGGCAGGCTGTTCAACCATTGGTGGAGATTCTCAGTACTGGTTCAGAAAAGGAGCAGCATGCTGCAATTGCTGCATTAGTGGGGTTACTGAGTGAAAATCCATCAAGAGCTCTTGCTGTTGCAGATGTTGAGAAAAATGCAGTGGAAGTTCTTTGTAGGATCCTTTCATCAAATTCTTCAATGGACCTGAAAGGGGATGCTGCTGAATTATGTTGTGCTCTCTTTGGAAATACAAGGATTCGGTCCACAGCAGCTGCTGCAAGTTGTGTTGAACCTCTTGTCTCTCTCCTGGTATCTGAGTTCAGTCCAGCTCATATTTCAGTTGTCCGGGCACTGGATAGACTTGTTGATGATGAGCAACTGGCTGAATTAGTTGCTGCACATGGTGCAGTTGTTCCTCTAGTTGGCCTACTGTCTGGTACGAATTATATACTACATGAGGCCATTTCCAGAGCTCTAGTCAAGTTGGGAAAAGACAGGCCTGCTTGTAAAATGGAAATGGTGAAAGCTGGAGTTATTGAAAGCGTACTTGACATCTTACATGAAGCACCTGATTATCTATGTGCTACTTTTGCAGAATTGTTGCGTATATTGACTAATAATACTAGCATAGCTAAAGGTACATCTGCTGCTAAAGTGGTTGAACCATTGTTTTTGTTACTGACAAGGCAGGAATTTGGGCCAGATGGACAGCACAGTGCATTGCAGGTGTTGGTTAATATCTTAGAACATCCAAAGTGTCGTGCTGACCATTCATTAACTTCTCGTCAAGTTATTGAACCACTTATCCCTTTGCTTGATTCTCCAATTTCAGCAGTGCAACAATTGGCTGCTGAGCTTCTTTCACATCTACTTCTTGAAGAACGCCTTCAGAAGGATCCCGTGACACAGCAAGCAATTGGCCCTCTCATTCGAGTTCTTGGTTCTGGTATACACATATTGCAACAGAGAGCTGTAAAAGCCCTTGTTAGTATTGCACTAACATGGCCAAACGAAATTGCTAAGGAGGGTGGTGTTATTGAAATTTCCAAAGTGATATTGCAAGCTGATCCTTCTCTTCCTCATGCTTTATGGGAGTCTGCTGCCTCTGTTTTGTCAAGTATTCTGCAGTTTAGCTCTGAATTCTACTTGGAAGTGCCTATTGCTGTATTGGTAAGGTTGCTTCGATCTGGCTCCGAGAGCACGGTTGTTGGTGCTTTAAATGCTCTTCTGGTGCTAGAAAATGATGATGGAACTAGTGCAGAAGCTATGTCAGAAAGTGGAGCTATAGAGGCTCTCTTGGAGCTCCTGCGATCTCATCAGTGTGAGGAAACTGCTGCAAGGCTTTTAGAAGTATTGCTGAACAATGTAAAGATTCGAGAAACAAAAGTAACAAAATCAGCTATCATACCATTATCGCAGTACCTTTTGGACCCACAAACTCAAGCTCAGCAAGCAAGGTTATTGGCAACTTTGGCTCTTGGGGATCTGTTCAAAATGAGGGTCCTGCTCGAACAAGTGATGCAGTTTCAGCTTGTCGTGCTTTAGTAAATGTTCTTGAAGACCAACCAACAGAAGAAATGAAAGTTGTAGCCATATGTGCTTTGCAGAATCTTGTGATGTACAGTCGATCAAATAGGAGAGCAGTTGCAGAGGCTGGTGGTGTTCAGGTTGTACTGGATCTGATAGGTTCAAGTAATCCAGAAACATCAGTTCAGGCTGCAATGTTTGTTAAACTTCTCTTCTCAAATAACACTATTCAAGAGTATGCTTCTAGTGAAACAGTCAGAGCCATAACTGGTGCGTTTTTCTTTGCTTATCTTGCAAGTTCACTACCTGGCTGTTTGAAACATTTATTACTTTTTCTTTCAGAATTTCTAAAAAAAGCTGCATGATAGCATGCCCTCATTTTACTTTGTAGAAGAGGTAGCCTTGGTGCTGGAGTAAATTTGAATAATGAATGTTTTAGAAACTGAACAAAACTGATTTTTAAACAAGAATAATAATAAGTTCTTTAAAAGTAGGAGTGGATATAAGTGACGAGTCTTTGTGAGCAACTCTGGTGATAATTTTATGTTGGTTTAGTTATATTTAAAACATAATATTAAATATTTTGGGCAAGTTAAAAATACACCAAAGGAAATGCTATCTTTGTTAAACAAATTGACATAAAAATGTGTTTTTTTTACGTTATGGTACATTGAACATGGTAAATTATTTTTGCCTCACTCTCACAAGCCAAGCCATAGCTTGGTTTCTAAAAGCTTTTCAATAAAATAAGTGAAGTTCATCAAATAAATTACAGATGAAGAAGTGGATAAATCTTACGAGTAATAGAAGATCTAATTTTTATGATCGTGCACCTAATTTTATGGTTGGAAACATATAAATTATAGAACCTGTGTCCTCTGAACTTCAACCTATCATTAAATTTAAAAACATGACTGTAGCTTTGCTTATGTAATCTTGTAGCAAAATTAGGCACTTGTTGCTTTATTAAGTATTCAATTAATTTAACTTTAACAATTATAGATTTCAGTTTTTCCACAGAATTGATTGATGAACAATGGTGATTCATTTAAATAGAAACACATCTCCCCCTCCCCACTTTTTATTTCTAACTAAGGTTTTGTGTTCTTATAGCTGCTATTGAAAAAGATTTATGGGCTTCTGGAACTGTGAATGACGAGTATCTGAGAGCCTTAAATTCTCTATTTAGCAACTTCCCAAGACTTAGAGCAACTGAACCAGCGACACTTAGCATTCCCCATCTGGTTACAGCCTTAAAGACAGGTTCAGAAGCTTGTCAGGAAGCAGCATTGGATGCACTTTTCCTGCTCAGACAAGCTTGGTCAGCATGCCCAGCTGAAGTTTCTAGAGCTCAGTCAATTGCAGCTGCAGATGCTATTCCATTGCTGCAGTACTTGATCCAGTCTGGGCCACCTCGGTTTCAGGAGAAAGCAGAATTTTTATTGCAGTGTTTGCCAGGAACATTGGTAGTGATCATCAAACGTGGTAACAACATGAAGCAATCTGTTGGAAATCCGAGTGTTTACTGCAAGCTTACACTTGGCAACACTCCCCCAAGGCAAACCCAGGTCATTTTTTTTTATATTTATGATTTCTTATTTTCCTATTAACTTTGAATCTTTTGTATTTTGTTATTAGGGGAGAAGAGGGGGCTACTTGGTTTTGTCTGTGTATGCAGTAGAATCCAGTGAGATTGGGTGTAAAAGTAAATTTGGGTTTTGTTCTCCATGCCAGTCATCTACAAATTTAACCCTTCAATCACTTGATATTAGCCGCCTTTTCTAACTGCAAATCATGCCTATACCAGAAATACTCAATTAGGATTTACATGTTTTGAGCTGTTTCCTAGAAGAACATTTGTTGATCATCTACCTATTCTGCTGAGGTTTTGCTACATATTGCATTGGCAGAATAATTTATTCACTATCAAAATAATTTTTTTCTGGCCCTTTTTGCATGTCCCTTTTTGTCAAAAAAATAAATCTGCCCTGTTAGCGTAGGTTTTTCTTAATTGTTGGTTTTGCAATTTTACTGGTTCCTTGATTTTGGGCATTCTATCTAATGCCACTTCCTAATTGTAAACTATTTTGACCTTCTTGAGTTTCAAGATGTACATGCAAGAGCTTAATCTTGTTGAATGCAAAGAGCATTGTATATAAAAACTGTGGTTTTGGCAATTGTGGTTTTGGCCGAATGTATATAAAAACTGTGGATTTCTTATTATAACGTCATAGTGTATTCTGTAATGCAAAAATGAATATACTGCACTACTAATATCCTTGATAATGGGGTGACAGGTGGTTTCAACTGGACCTAATCCGGAGTGGGATGAGAGCTTTTCATGGACCTTTGAGAGTCCTCCCAAAGGCCAGAAGCTTCATATCTCTTGCAAAAATAAGAGCAAAGTGGGAAAGGTAAATGTGCAAAAACATGTAGTAAACGAAGCAGTGTATTCATCTTTAAATGTGTTGTTTCCAGGTCTCATTATTAAAAGAATTTTATATTTTTAACATAATTAACATTTTTAATTATATACCTCTTGTCATGGTTCCGTAACCAGTGTCTTTAAGACTTGTTTGCTCAGTACATGTTTAACCCCTCTGATGTGATTTGTTGACAGAGTAAATTTGGAAAAGTAACAATCCAAATTGATCGAGTGGTAATGCTTGGATCAGTAGCAGGAGAGTACGCTTTGTTGCCTCAAAGTAAAAGTGGGCCGCCACGGAATCTAGAAATAGAATTTCAGTGGTCTAATAAGTGATACCATCCACCTTACATATTTCAAATTGCATAGTTAAAACAGACTCTTTTGTCATAATATTCTTTTGTAACTTGATCTTTCATTCCTAGGATAAAACACTAGGGGCACGAAGATCAGGCCAGCTTCGCGTTTCTTGTATGATTCTTTGAGTGTTGTCAATTTAAAGTTATAGCGAGTCTGTTTTATCATATCATTTTTTGTATTGGGGCTTGTATTGTAATAAGTACGACTTAGTATAGTTATTTGACAGTAAATTGAATGTAAAATATGAATGACAAAAATTGTTGTACTTGGAGAGTGGATCTGCTTGTTACTCATCCGTAATGGAAGAGTTAGGAGTCTCTTCATTCTCTGGTTGGATCTAGTAGAAGAGAGAAAACTTAATGGGGTGTGTGGAATCCTCATGCACATGGGTGTCACATACCTCATCAGTGTTTTTCTTACCAACTGAACCCCTCTAGTAATGGAGACTCTAGCACTGAAGTGGAACTTTACACGTAATGCAGCTTGTGCTTACCTTCACATTTGTTACTGCTTCATGTTTTGGTTTTACTTTTTGTTTTATACATGTACATGTAAGCATGTTCAGTATTCAGTGAGGTAAAAAATAGTTAATCTTGAGTATACAATTATATATGGATGAGTTTATTTTTTATTGTGCGCTCAAAATTTATTCTTTTTAACATGTATTTGTATGGTATATAGTATTTTGATTGTGTGACTAAAGTTAAATTTGATTTAACATCAGAATTCGTATTCTATGAGACAGGTGAGTATGGATTGATTTCGAGAGTGGTTTATCTTCTTTTTCCTCTCATGTTTTGTCATAAGCTAAGAAGCCTTTGTCGACTTCCTGACATGACGTTTTGAGCAGAAACTACTTGGCAATATTTGAAGCTATGCACTTGAGACTAATGCAAAAGTGACAATGAGCCATTTTATATCTACACAAAGAAGAAAAAATTAGTTCTGAATTTTCAAGAGCATGTTCTGGTTTTAATAGAAGCATGAAATGTGAGAAAGTGAGTAGGGCATTATGGTGGTAGCATAGGAAGGAAAATAATATTTGAGTCATGTGGACCAATGGCAAATCCATGAATATTGCATTGCGTTATACCCTCACCTAATTCTGTTTAATATTGCGTGCCAGCTGAAGTTTACGTCTATTTTATTTTGTTTCTTCAATAACAAAATGATTCATTCAACAACTGGTTCACAAGATTTAAGAGAAAAGAAAATCCACTGAACCAACTTCAATTCCTTGCGCAATATGATGATGACTTGAGATTCATCGAGGTCACATGTTGACTTCTGTTATTCCATTTTTCACGTAAGAGTTATAAACCTAATTCATTCTAGCCATGTTCATACGTAAATTATTACAAATATTATTAAATATAACTATCCATGTTAAATGGTTGTATAATCTAGTGGTATATTACGTGCATGTGGAATTTCAATTAAGAAGTTAGGAAAAATAAAATGTAGTTTACTGAAAAAAAAACACATACATTTCAATGTTTTTTCCTAATTTAAATTTCTAAGGTATGAAAAAAAAGACCACAAACGTAATTTTTCAAAACAATTGATACAACAGAAAGATTGATGCAGCCTTTAGCTGCACCCTTCATCCCCATTTCCTAAAGTGGTTTCTTTTTCTTATAATAGGAATACAGAATCCAAAAAGGAAAGAAAAAAAACGCAGAAAGCTTGATGCAGCTTTCCATGTTAGTTCTCTTTTCCTTCAAACAGGAGCATCAAAATGTTATGTCATGAGAGGAGAAACATTTTTTCTTAAACTAAAGCAGAATATGATCAAGTAATTGCTAATTCATATAAGTATTGAAAATAACTTAAAATATCTGATTTTATTAACTTTAAATGAAGTCATAATCATTATAGTTAATCTTGTTTACAAAATGCTGTAACATTTCTTGTTTTGACAAGTTTTCCTGTGCAGTGGATTGTCACTTTATATGTGCATGATATTTAAGATAAGTAATACAAGTTTTAATTATATAATTATAATAATTTTAGGTTAAGTTTAGTTTGATTTTGTTATTTTATTATAATATTTCATCTGGATTAAAGATAAAAATATTTATTGTTATTATGATTTCAAAATCATATATGCATTTATACTAATGCTTTAACGTATGCATGATCACTGGTACGTGGCCATTGTTTTATTTCCTTCACTAAAAGCTTGCACTCGTATACTTTTACCACATTGCTTCACTTTTCATTTCTTTGTTTCCCTTTCTCTTTGCATCCAACTTTTCCCAAAAGTGGAAGCTTTCTGTGGAGTGTTGCTTTTGAAGAGAAAAAGGCTTTCATGCAGTTTGGTTTAATTATTTGATTAATTGCTCCATTTAGGCACTTTAAAAACAAATCATCATGCTATTTCGTTCAACGGATATATTGTCTAGCACCGAAAGAAAAGAAAAAGAAATACCATGAGATTATTAATGTTGGTTAATTTAATTTTTGAAATTTTATTAAGATATTATTTTGGTTTCTTAACTTATTAAAATATTGTTATACTTTTAGAGACTAAAGTAGTTTATTGTTTAGTAATAATTTCAAAGATTACACTAACACTTTGTAATTTTAAAGATAAATTGACCCGTGTTCTTGATTTTAAAAAATAATTTGATCTATTATCAAATAAAGAAATAAAAAAAACCTAATTAAGGTTTATAATTCTTTGTCATCCATTAATTATGGACGTGTGAATTATAACAAGAAATAATGTGAATTTTATCAAATAGTAAAATGATAGACTTTTTTTGTTTTTGTAATTGTATAGATTAAAAGGATCTAGATAGTATGGAACTAGAGCTGGTAGTAATAATTGTCTTTGATATCTCCATCACTCCTCCTTTGCACTTTTTGTATTCTCTCCCTCATACTCTTTAACTCTATTTGGTGTTCGATCGAGAGTTAATCTGCATAAGATTCTTCGATTATTAATTTAGTACGGTACATTAAGAGTGTATGATGTAATTGATAAAAAAGTATCTTACTTTTGTATAAAAGACTTATTTATAGTGTTCAGTAGTTAACTATTTTATTCATGAATCGTATTCCTATGTATCTTTAATAAATCAATCAATTCGAAAGAATTTATCATAGTGTTATCCGAATTTATAAGGATGTTACTTTAATATTTAGGATGTTATCAGAATCATTTGTTTGCTCTTTAGCGTAATTAATCATCCAATCAATCAACAATGTAAAATAATTTGTGGTTTATTTGGCTCCTACAAATACAATTTTGTTTTTCAATAGGATGAAACTCCCGATTAATTACCTTGCATACCATAATTATACCATAATTATGAAATTTTTATCATACATAAAAAGAAATTTTATTGATACAAATACATAAATTTCTCTTTTCATTTGGATAAATTTCTTTAAAACATTTGAAGAGATAAAAATAAAAATAAGAATAAATAAAATAAATTTATTCAAAAATAAAATAATTTATGTTTAAGCTAATCTGTAGTTGCATATTTTAAAAAAAAATGTATATAAATTAATTTTAAAAAAAAATATGTTTCTTTGTTAGAAAGGTTTATGAATAAATTTATTGAAACAGGTACTATGAACCATTTAGATTGAAGAAAGAATAATATTAGGGAACACTATGCTCCAATTTTTGTTTAAAACGAAACTAGAATTAACACTAACCGTTAATTAGAGAGCATTTAATTAGTATTAACTCTAAATTAACTCAAAGAGGTGAAATTGATGAGTTTGTCCATATGCAGCCACTAGTGGAGGCAACAAATTCATTAGTTCATAGTTTTGAAGAAATAGTATTTAATTGTTTGCTGATAATTTTATTTTTTTTAAGAAATGGTTATTTTAGGTATATTGATCCATCAAATAATATATGCATGGGCATGTATGATCAAATAGAAAGGCATGTTCATGGGGTTGGTCAAAAGAATAGGGATTTGTTAAATCACATGCATTCATTCAAATGGACATCTATATTTAGAGGCCATCATATAGCTGTAAGAGGACAAAACCAAACTCAGTAAACGACATGCATACACACACATTATATATATATATATATATATATATATATATATATATATATATATATATATATATGTTCCAATGTTTCAAGAGACAGGCATGAGAACTTGCTATGAGTTACAGCGACATAAATGAATAAATAAATAAATAAAAGATCTAATGATATATCATTTTTAAAATTTATCTCTGTTTCTTTTCATAAAAACAAAAATTTCAAAGTTTTTTTACTACAATTAGTTCTATATCTTCAATATAAAAAATAAATAAATTTTTATTTTAAAAACCCACTTCATAATAAATCCAATGCTCCTTTTACAAAAGGTAGCTTCACCAACCATTAGCCTTATATAAAGATAAATTATATTTTAATCATAAAAAAATTGTAAAATATTGTGCTCTCTTACATGCAAATAAGAAAACTCTACCTCGTAACATGACAGACACCTGTGCAATATGGTTTTGAATTAAAGTACACAAAATAAAATATTTTATATCAGTTCAACAATAAAATATTATTTTTTTAAATTATTTTGTAAAGTTGAGTTATTATATAGAATTTAATTCTTATTTTACAAATTAATTTTGTGAAATTAAATTAGATATAATTTATTTTAAATTATGAGAATTTATTTGTCCGAGTGAAGAAACTTAAGAAGCTTCCACCACACTAGGGTTGCTGAGATTGTTGTATTAAACTAAAACCGGTTTTGGAATTCGTCTGCACCAACTCCTCCCAACAGCTGGTGTGTGAAATGTTCCCAACCAAACGCGTTATTGGCTTCTGTCATTTCACCACTTTCTTACATAAACTAATTTCAAACTTCATTTAGCTCTAACAAAGTAATCAAAAAATTAATAACTCTTCTCCTCATTGCTAATTATACTAATTAAATCGTAAAACAGCATCTCTCACCATTTCGTCAACCATGAAATTCACCAGAAAGAAAACTTATATATTTAGTTTCTTAAAATTTTGGACTATTAGTATTATTTTAATTTTTTTATATAAAATGCTTATAGTGGTGTCGAATCACTTCGATTTTTTATTTATAAAATAATTAATAATTTTTAACTTGTAAGTATAAATGGTGTTTTATTTTAGAAAATATAAAGAAAGAAGTTAAGTTTATTCTTTTAGAAGGCTTTTAAGAAAGGCCGTGGAAGGTTCAGTTTTACTTTTGTGACAGAATATTTTTCTTTAGAAAAGGGGCACTGTGACTTGTTTTTATCAGCCAATAAAATGATTTACATAAATATAAGAAAGAGGATAACAATACAAGAAATCCACCTATTAACAAAAGCTGTTTTTGCAGTCATAAACCCACAAAGTTAAATTTACAATTATCTTAAATAATTTTAACAATGATTAAATAATTAAAATAAACTCCGTTTATACTTTTATTTGATATGCTCTTCGTAAAGATATAATATATATAATACGATTTTTTGTTTGTTTATATAGTTATAAATTAATGAATATCAAGCTTTTGCATGTAATATAAGACTGACATAGACATGTAATATATTTAAATTTAAACTTACACGTAACCTAACCACCCATTTAGCAATAATTGAGAGTTTCTTTCCCACAATGTTCTCTTCTCCTTTAAGATTTTTTGATGCTACAAAATAAGAGAAGCCATTTTATAAAGTGAATTAATAAACCAACAATGTTGGTACATAATTAGTAAATAGTTTAGTGTCCTAATCATATCAATTAAAAATGTATTATTAAGTTTATTTCAGTCATATATCGTTAAAAGATTAGCCTCTCAGTGTCAAAAGGAATATATTGTTACCCACAAGAAAAATAATAAAAGAAATACAAACAATACATTTTTCAAGGCAAGTCTTTCTTATTTCAATTTTTTTTATTAAGCTCAGTCCAGCATCTGTGCTTCGCGGACCAAAATGCTATAAAAAAATTTAAAATAAATGTAATAAAAGACTCATTATTATTGATTAAATAGAAAAAATAAAAGACTCATTATATATGATCTAAAATAATTTTTTTTTAATAAATTTGATAATTGAATATCACACCTCTACTAAAAATAACTACAAACTAATACATTTCTCATTATATCAATAATCTTTTAAAAAATCTATGTTAGCTAGAGTTTCTTGAGTAGGTCGTGATAATAATATATAACATTTGGAAGGAAAAATCTTGATTGTAAATACACGCGTAAGCAATCCACAATCACGAATCAATTACAGAAAATAAATAACACAACATTTAATATGGTTTAGTCACCAATCTGCAACCTACATCACGAACAACTAATTAGATTTTTATTCTATTTATTATAATTTGATTACAAACAGAAAGATTTCTTAAATAAAGATTATAATAGAAACACAATAATTAAGCACACTCATCTAAAACATGTTTAAGATAAAGAAAAGGCAGTTTTTCAATCATTGACTCAAACTCATTGTTGGTGGATACACTTCTTGATAATGGAATCCGCGGACAGCCGATTGATGAGGGACGGTCATAATAAGATTTACAAATCATTTTCTGATATAATCGAGGACAAAGAGGGAAGATTTCGCGAGACCCTTGGGAAACGAGTTGATTATTCGGGTCGTTCTGTCATTATCGTAGGTCCATCACTTTCATTAGATAGATGTGGATTGCCCGGCGAAATAGCAATAGAACTTTTCCGTGTAGTGAACCTAATCCAATTTTTCTGGTTTTCCACCCAAAAATTGAGTGAGGTAAGAAAAAGGTATTGTTTTGTGGTGTTTTGGGACCACCACCTTTAATCTGTTTGAATCTGTTTAAACGTCTCTCTATAAGTAGACTCTGTCTCTGTAAGTGAGAGATCTCAAACGTAGTATACAACTTCTTCACAGCGCATATCAGATATCACTCTTATTTTTTATTATTTCAAGGTAAGGAAGGAAGGAATCCGTTTTTTTAAGAAACAAGCTTCCTAATTGCATTGCATCTTCTTTTGTTTCACACCTGTCTTCCCTTTGTTTTCAATATCAATCAATTTCTTGTACTAATATCAAAAGTACTTTACAATATAAGATAATTAAAGTGACAGAAACATAGAAAAACAAAAGTAATGTCGTAAAAAACATTGTATGGAGTTGTAGTTGTGTGTGCTATATATGTGTGTATATGTATGCTTCCATCATTTTAATCCACACAACGTAATCTTGTTGCTATATATACACATTCATTGCCAAGCCCTCTTCACCTTTTGTCTGAACACACAGAAATGGGAGTTGGAGGCACACTGGAGTACTTGTCTGATCTGATGGGCAGTGGCTACCAACACAAGAAGAAAAAGAAGAAGCAGTTCCAGACGGTGGAGCTAAAGGTGAGGATGGATTGTGATGGCTGTGAGCTTAAGGTCAAGAACGCTCTCTCTTCATTAAGTGGTGAGTTGTTATATTATATATAAATTTGTCTTTGTCATCATCTATTATACATTTGTCCAACATGAAGATGATTGAATGAAATGGTGAGTGCAGGAGTGAAATCTGTGGAGATAAACCGTAAACAGCAGAAAGTGACAGTGAGTGGGTATGTTGAAGCAAACAAGGTGCTGAAGAAGGCGAAGTCAACGGGGAAGAAGGCTGAGATTTGGCCGTATGTGCCTTACAATTTGGTGGCTCATCCATACGCAGTGGCAGCTTATGATAAGAAGGCTCCTCCTGGTTATGTGAGGAGAGTGGAGGTCCCTGCCAACACTGGAACAATCACAAGATATGAAGACCCTTATGTCACCATGTTCAGTGATGACAACCCAAATGCCTGCTCAATCATGTAGACAAAATATATGCCTTTTCGCACAGCATTGTAAATTTTCAAATTTTAATGCACTCTTTTTGTCTTTTACATTTTTCTTTTTCTTTTTCTTATCTCCTCCATTTTCAAGTTTTTGCTTTCCTCGAGTGTTCACTTCTTTTTTGCTTAATAATTACATAAAAAGATGGGAACAACGTTGCTGTCATCATTGTTTTCCTCTCTTTTTTTGCCTCAGCGTTCCAGATTCTGCACTGTACTTCTTTGCTGATGCATGTTTTTAAACCTTAATGGCAGTTTAATTTTTATTAACTGTTTCTTAAAGTTTATTTTCAACTTTTAGTATATCTTGCATCTAATTTTGTCTAGTTTTTAAAAACATTCGTTGAAGGACCACATTTAGAAGAAATTAGGAGTTTTCATAAGGTTAAAATGCAGAGAGGAAATTTTTATTTTGACTCAAACTATCTCAAATTTGTTTGGTAGCTTAAGTTTTCTTTGTTGAAAAGAAAACAGAAATATTTTGTGAGTGCTTGAAGCTATATATTTTTAAGTAGCTAAGTGAGAACCTTTTTCTTTTAAATAGCTTAAATGAGACACTAAAAGAAGGATTGAAGTGTTTTGTACGTAATGAAAGATTATGTGTGTTCTTAAAGAGTCCATTTTTAGGCAACTTAACTGTTTCTATTTATAAAAGTCTATTACAAGAAAGTTTCACTACTATAAAAGAGCAAACTTATGACATTATGAAAACAAAGAATAAAATAACAATGAAATTAAAGAGAGAAAGGAAAAGAAAGAATAAAAATAAAGTGATTTGTTCCTAAAGAAAGTAAGTTCCACCTTACTTAAGAAGGTTTTTAACACAATCTATGAACTTGCAAGTTTCTAACAAATTAGATTTGTCTTCCATATTATTCCTTCTTCCTTAGTTATGAAGTTTAGCCACGTGAAATGGAGATTAAATTACTAAAAAAGGAATCAAAATATTTCATGGACTCTTTAATATCTCTATGGCCCAGTGAATGCAAGAAAGGAATGAAGCTTTAATAACAACATATTGTTCAAGAAAGGGTGCTAATATATTAAATATATGTTATTTTCTGTTCATAGGATCAACAAAACTTTTCTCTACAAGAAAATAAATTTTTGTCGTTTGAACATTCTTTACTTTCCATACATAAAGAATCATGTGACTTAGTGTATTCTTAAATGATTAATATGGACATGCATAGAAATATACATACATATATATAGACAAAGTCACTTCTAGATGTTTGAAACTCAAGCATACATAGACATGATATTCCAAGTAACTTAGTTATAATTGACTATGACTTTCATCCTTGAGCTTGGTTAAATGTTATTTATACTTCTTTTATAGGTATGTTAGATGTGAATTTGTTGTTGAATTAAGAGCACATCAAGTATCAAGGAATACAAGACGAAAAAAAAACCAAGAGGAAAGAATGAAGAAAAAATTAGGAAGAAAATTAATTTGTAAATTTTTTAGAAGTTTCTAAAATGTTTTAAAAGTTTATAAAAATTTAAAGTATGTGAATGGGAGTAGAAAGATACATGAATGCACTTAACTAATTCATGATTGCTTACAATTAAGTTATTTAAACACATTCATGAACCTAAAAGCATGTTAATGTTGTAATTTTGTATATTAAAAATCTCACATTGATTAGAAACGGGGACATTTATATAATATATAAGTAGATGCAAACTTTACCTTATAAATTGATCTTATAATGTTGAGTTAGATTTAAAGTTCACTTCCTACTATCATGGATTCAAGATAATTCAAGATAATTAAGTTGTAACCCTAGAAAGATTGATGCTATCATTTTAAGAAGTCTATTGAGCTTAAATCCAAATATTTTACTCATTCAAATTAAACTCATTTTGTGGCAAAAATTAAAATATCTTACTATTTTTAATTTATTTTATATGCAATTGTTTTTTATATTTGACTATTTTATCATTAAAATTCTCATAGAATCTATCCTTTAATTTCCCAAGCAAGTATATGTGGATAAAACTTTTACTTATCACTTTATGACATAAGATTTGGTATTTTTGTCAATATTCTTAACCAAGCAAAGTAGAATATAGAGGCATTGATTATTTTCGCTGTAGTATACACATTCACAGTAACATTGCATTTTGGCTTTGCCGACCCCGAGCGTTGCTAGCTGCCTAGTTACGGAGCACTTGGCCCCTCTTATCACCAAAAAGGAAAATTTGACAGTCTGCATTGATGCTATTTTTGAAAAAGCATACAAAATTTAAACCAATTCCAATACGCTTGGTTCCCAGAAGAAGCTGAAGCAAACAGGAACAATAATGTTCAAGGAAGGCGTATCTTTTTCCTCTCAATCAAAGTGAGGCAGGAATCAGCTTTATTTTTTCTGCTTTGGCTTTTTTTGTTTCCCTCTCCCTTTACCTGATCCTCGCAAAGTGTAAAGGCCCATGCAACCTCGGGATAATATAGAGGGATTCAACATAATTATGCAGATGACTATACTCATTATTATTATTAGTATTATCATCACCACACCTAACGTCATCACGTTGTAAGAAAATATTTAGGGGTGCAAAATACGGATACTGATATAAACATTTGTTAAGGTTGAAGGAATTCAGATATGCTGTCCAATCTCAAAACTAGTCAGTCACACCAACTGGTGAGCACAAGAAGATCGGAGAGGAGTACCAAATTGGGTAGGTAAATTTCAGATTTAAAATTCTGTTCACAGTGAACTATTAGCAAGAAAGTTTAACTGAGTCCTGCTTATATAAAGCATTCAGAAAGTTAGCTAGTATTCCTGGGCTTATTTGCCTCATAAGTTGAACCAAACACAGAAGCACAACTTGCATTTGAGAAAATTAAAATTTAGGATATCTTTAGTCACATTAATTCTCCAATTGCATTTCACTGCTTAAGCATATATAATCCTATTTCAGACGGGAAGATAAAAGGGTAAAGCATGTCATGTATAAGAGGTGACATTTATCATATCAAGAATTAATAATTTTTTATCATTCAGAAAATTACATATACACTAAAGATACACAAGTTGCTCGCATGTCCTGTGCAGAGATACACGTGAATTATGTAATAGATATCCGAGGAAGGACTGGTCATTACTCACAAAAGGGATATCCAGGTCAATCATGTACCACTCCACTATCCAGGAACAGTAACTTGAGGTAGCTGGAATTGGGAAGGAGATTCTTCCAAACAAGTTGATCCACATTCTCCACTATTTCATTGCTCTAAAAGCAATAAGAAATTAGAATTGTACCTATTTTAGATAAACTAGGCCAGAGAAGAAAAGAAAGCATACCAGTATATCACATCATTATCTCTTAGCATTAATAGCTTTAAGTAGCATTTTTCACGTTATACTATAAGAAGATATATTAAATTTATTTACCGCATGTCTGCTTCTACCTGCCATTTAAACAACATGATGTAAATTTCACAAAGAACCCTGTGTTTCACACAAGAATAGAAATATTAAGCAGACTATGTTTTAATGATCACTTCTGTCATCAAATTTTAATGTTGCTTATTAGATATAATGTTTCATCAAATACCAACCGAATAAACTTCTAAAGCAGGTGATCAATGTTTTATCGTGCAGATGCTTATTAGATATAATCAATGCCAACCGATTAAACTACTATAGCATCTAATCAATGTTTTATCATGCAGATGCGTACATAAAAATGCATAGAATCTTCTTGTTTCATGGTCAAGAATCGAAGCTGTTGATTACTATATTTTGATAATAAGGAAAGAAGACCAACAAGGCTTGGTGCCCGCTGCCAAGCATACAGAAAGTAATCTGAACACAACAATAGTGTTTGGTTGGCTACCATTTCAGTAATGTATTTTAAGAACATAAAAATTCTAAGGAGATATGAAAACTCACCCAATCCATGTGTGGTTCATATGCATATATATATCTTATCAGCTTTGACTTCGTTCACTTTGATCTGTTCCCCGAATAAAGCTCAACAAAATTAACATCATACAGAAGAGTGGCATTGGCGGGTATGTTGCAGTCACCTATTTATTGAATCAGTGACAAACATGTAAAAAATCTAACAAATTTTCATAATCAAGGCATCTTCTGATAATAAATCATACACTCAAGTAATGAACTAAAAAATGCATGTTCCATGTAATAGTTAAAAAATCCGAAACAAATTCGCATATATATATATATATATATATATATATATATATATATATATATATAATTTTCCCTTCTCTATAGTGTTATTCTACTACTGTATTGGTGTTGCAGGTGCAGTGAAATTTTCCATATGCGATGAAAAGTAACCTGAGAAGCACCCCGCAGGTTCAGGGCCATATGCTAACTGCGGAGGAACATACAGTTTGCGTTTCCCACCTGGGTTAAAAATGGTAAATTAGCAAGTCTGTAAAGAGAGTATCAAGTGACACGTGTAATGATCTAAGAATTAAATTAATACCTATCCGCATTGGAGGAACTCCTTCACCCCCTAAAATACCTTGATCCAGTCCCTTGATTACCTAGACACAATACACTCTCATAAGTTACAACACAGCAAAAACTGTTGCAAAATACTTTAGGATAAAAAATAAATTGTATACCTTGCCAACACCAATGCGCATGGTGAGAGATCTACCACGTTTGTAGCTGCTATCAAACACTATCCCATCACCGAATCTCGCAGTATAGTGAACCTGTGTTGTGCATATACCATTAATATTCATAATCAGAACAACAACCAACTAACTAAAATGTTTGCCTGCGTGCAGAAATTGAGTGAGTAACTAACATTGATAAGCTCACCGATTGGAGCTTCCACACCGAAGCCCTCGACAATATCACAGTAACCGAGGCCAGACTTCACATACTTGTACTCACACAAAGGCTCTCCAACGGTAGCGTAGTATTCGATTCTTGTGGCGTCCGCATCTAACGCCGTTAAACCCATCACCCAAGCCGTTACCAACCCAATACCCATTCCAACCAATGGATTCTTCTTATCACTGTGAACTGCAGTACATGACATCTTAGTAGGCGCTTCGCAATTTTTACCATTTGGTTTCCAAGAACACGAAGGAGAGCAATAAGGAACGCGAACACCGGAACACAGGGAGAGTGCCATTTTCCTTTCTGTTTCACGTTATCTATATCTCTTCAACTCTTTCTGTGCCTCACTCCCAATATTAACGGTTAGCATTTTCATTCCTATTCTTCATTTTTTGTTTAAAGAAAATATTTAAATATCTTCTGTCTAAAGATTTTATTCAAGAAAAAAAACTAAAATAAACTCTACATTTTATTTTTTTGGCCACAAAAAAATATACCTATTGGGCCTACAAAACTTAATTGGGCCACCAGATGGACCGAGAGATTACCAAGGTCTGAACACAAATAATCAATAAAAAAAATATAAAGAAACTCGAGAACGTTCTCACCTCGAACAGCCACCTAACTAACAAGTACCCCTAACGAACTTTTCAAAACCGTTCACTCGCGCGCGCTCATATAACCACCTCACTTGCTACATTTCCCGCTTGCACTCACTCCCAACTCCAATCTCCGCTTCTTGAATACTCTCTCCGCCATGGAAAATTCTTTCTCCCTGCGATTAGCGCTTCTCTGCACCGCGTCTTTCGCTGCCATACTCTACGGCACCAAGGTCACCGCCTCCAACGAAGGATTCGAAGCTCCCTTCCAGCCTTCCAATCCTCCGCCAACTCCGCACAATATCCAAGAACACTCGTTCTTCTCTCACACCGCGCTTCTCCCTCCGATCTTATCTCACCTGGGTTTCCACGAGCTGGCAACGGCGGCGCCGTCGCTCTCCGACGCAGCAACCACCGCTTCCTCAGCCTGGACCGGCCCTTCCACAATCTTCGCTCCCTCCGATGCCTCTCTCCGCACCTGCTTTTCTTGCTCCGTCCCCAACCTCCTCCGCGAACACACCGTTCCCGGCCTCTTCACCATCGATTATCTCCAGAAACTTGCTTTCGGCACCAAGATTGAGACCTTGAGTGCAGGCCGTTGCATCACTGTTACCTCCGAGACGCTTCATCAGAACAGGAACACGAAGAGGAACAACACCATAGCCGACGCAAAGGTCTTCCTCTCATGTTAACTTATAGATTAATTTTTGTCGGAATCAGTTTTATTTTCTGTTCAGTTTAATTACTAAGATGTATTTGTTTCCTCTTTCGTGAAGGTTTTCGTCGGCGGTGTGGAGATCACGCAACCGGATCTCTTCAACAACGGCATGGTCGTTGTTCACGGCCTCCAAGGTTTCGTCTCTCCACTATCTCCTTTCTCTTGCGAGGTGGAGAGGATGACGTCGCTCTCGTTTCCGTTCCATCCGGATCACCGTTCCGGTCACGGCCAGCATCATCTCCACTCTAACAATGCGGCTGCGCATCCTTCTATGATGCGCTTGATGCTCCGAGATGCGATGCTCAGGCTCCGCAACAACGGCTTCAGCATCCTCGCTCTGGCGATGAAGGTGAAGTATGCGGAGCTCGTGACTCTCAACAACATGACCGTGTTCGCCGTCGACGACCTCTCCATTTTCTCCGGTTCGCACGCGTACATCAGTAACGTCAGGTTCCACGTCGTGCCGAACCAATACCTGTCGATTGCGGATCTGGAGAAGCTTCCGGCCGGGACTGCTCTGCCGACGCTGGAACGAGGTCAGCCGCTGCTCATCACGACCTCCGGCGGAGGAGAGATGTCGGCACCGATGAGGATTAACTACGTGAGGGTTAAGGTTGCAGATTTGATCCGCAACGTGAAGATCGTGGTGCACAGTGTGTATTTGCCGTTTCCGCATATCAATCCTGTGGCTGCTGCTTATGATACTATCATAGGCGGCGAAGGAGCCTCTGAAGGAGAGGGTGATGTTCGATATTCTGCAGAACAGATGCCGCAGGGAACTTGTTCCGCTCTTGATGGACGTGGAAGTTGCGTCACTGGGGTGCCTCCAATACATCAGGTCAAGGCAATTGTGGAGATTGAAGACCACCATGGCCTGTGAATAATGTCATCCTCAATTCCACGATGATCGATCCCTGTTGAAGTGAAACTTGTAGTTTGTTTACTCTATTATGGATGTTAGTTCTCTTTAGTTTGTGTATTCCTGTGAAATGTGAGTGTTCCTTTACTTTGAGCCTCGGCTGTGTATAGTCATAGTCAGTCAATCTTGTTGACTTTGTTCTTCAGTAAAAGCTTAACAATTTTTTAAGTATGTAACATTCTTGGTAAATTTTGGTTTATAGTACAAATATTCATATTTTAATCAGATTTGTTTACATTTTAATCTAAAATACTAATATATATTATTATATTTCTAGAATAGGTTCTCAAGTAAGTGTATTTATTTTGAGTGGATATTAAACTACCTTTTTCATTTTTTTAGGGAAGTGATCCTTTTACACTCACTCTTAAAATACATGTTTAAAATGACTTTTCAATCTTTACACGAAAAAGTATTGATAGGATAGAAACAAGAAATAGAAACCTAAATTATGCTTTCACAATATAACTCTAAATTCCATACTTTTAATATATATATATATATATATATATATATATATATATATATATATATATATATAATTATATTTATTTTTTAAAAAATAATATATAAAATATATAAATATTAATATTTAATTTTGTGTTGAGTATATTTATATAT
>Ga0123342_1000461_pt1 | contig 64014 bp, 39 predicted proteins | sample Turbeawhitnodule_FD_89960 | JGI IMG/M metagenome (GOLD analysis project Ga0123342, IMG submission 89960) | Root nodule microbial communities of legume samples collected from Mexico - Turtle bean Mexico white nodule | ecosystem: Host-associated > Plants > Roots > Nodule | place: Mexico: Nepantla... | reverse complement strand
CAGATGATGACTGTGCTCCATCCATTCTAGGTGCACCTTCCACCATTGAGGATCCTCTTTGGTACCCTGACAGTGGAGCTTCAAATCATATAACAAAAGATTCCTCAGTTTTTCACACCAAATCACCTTATCATGGATCCAAAACTTTAAAGGTTGGCAACGACCAAGGTATGCACATAATACACACTAGCTCTGCTTTCTATGTTGTACCAAAAACAAACATCAAATTTCTTCTACGTAATCTGCTTCATGTTCCTCATATCACCAAAAATCTCATTAGTGTTGCCCAATTTACAAAAGATAATAATGTTTACTTTGAATTTTACCCTCACTCATGCTTTGTTAAACATCAAGACACACACCAAATCTTACTTCAAAGATTTCTTAAGGATGGTCTATATGTTTTTCCTTCTTCCACTGCTTCATTATCTTACACTGCTCACCATGCTTCCTACAAATCGCATGTTCCTCCTTTACAACTCTGGCATAGTAGAATTGGGCACAGTAGTTTTTCTGTTGTTCAACATGTTTTAAAAACCTGTAATATACAGTATACTTCTAAGAAGCAGTTTTGTAATGCTTGTGTGATTGGTAAGTCACATCAGCTACCTTTCCATGTGTCTACTAGACATTACACTGCACCTTTACAATTGTTTTTCATTGACATTTGGGGACCCTCACCTGTTTGTGTCTCCAATGGCTCAAGATATTATATTCCGTTTCTAGATGCTTATAGTCGTTATACATGGTTGTTTCTTATTTCCCATAAATCTCATGCTTCTATTGCTTTATCCCGTTTTAAGATCTTTGCTGAAAATCAAATTGGATATAAACTAAAAGCTATACAAACTGACAACGCTAAAGAATTTCTAAGTTTCAAACAGTTCACCACTGATTTTGGCATCCATCATCGTTTCATATGCCCTCACACACATGAACAAAATGGATCTATAGAAAGAAAGCATAGAGACATTATTGATATGGGGCTCACTTTTCTCTCTGTTGCTACCTTACCTATCAAGTTCTGGGGTGAAGCTTTCATGACAGTTGCGCACATCATTAACCTTCTCCCCTCCCCTGTTCTGGGTAACAAATCCCCTCATTCTCTTCTTTTCCCCAATGCCTCTGACTATATTCTTTTACGCACCTTTGGTTGTGCTTGCTATCCTCTTCTTCGACCCTATAACAAACACAAACTAGATTTTCGCTCTTCATGTTGTATTTTTCTTAGATATAGCATACACAACCGTGGCTACATCTGTCTTTCTTCATCTGGCAAAATTTACATCTCTCGTCATGTTGTTTTTCAGCAAGATTTATTTCCTTATAATCTATCACAATACAATTTTATCCAACCTCCGGTCAATGACATTCCTACTTCTCATCCACCGCCTATTCCTTTAATTCTTTCGCAACCCTCATTTGTTCTTCCTCGTCATTCTACATCTATCTCCACACCTCCACCCACTAATGATATTGATAATAATCTAACTACCATAATAGAATCTCCCTCTTCTACTTCTTCTTCCAATGATCCACACACAAATAATCATCTTATGATAACACGGTCCAAAACAGGTATTTTTAAACCCAAAGCTTTCACCACTAACATTGATATGCACTCTTTTATTCCTACCATTGTCACTGAAGCTCTTCACTCACCACACTGGATTCAAGTTATGCGTGATGAATATAATGCACTTATTCAAAACCAAACTTGGCTTTTCACGACTCTTCCCAACAGATCCAAAGTCGTTGGCTGCAAGTGGGTTTTTAAAATCAAGTATAATGCTGATGGCTCATTCCAGAGGCACAAGGCACGTCTTATTGCCAAAGGATTCAGTCAAACTACAGGTACCGACTACACTGAAATCTATAGCCCCGTTGTCAAGCCAACAACCATATGTGTTGTCCTCTCCCACGTTGTGTCTGTTGCATGGCCCATACATCAAATTGATGTTAACAATGCCTTCTTAAATGGTGATCTTCGCAAAGATGTGTACATGTAGCAGCCCCCAGGATTCGAATCTTCATCTCCCAACCTCGTGTGCAAGTTACAGAAAGCTATATACGGCCTGAAGCAAGCACCACGCTCATGGTTTGAAAAGCTACGTCCCACTTTAGAATCATTTGGTTTTATTTCTACTAAGAGTGATACATCTCTATTTGTTAAGTTTCATCAATCTTTCACTATCTTCATTTTAATTTATGCTGATGACATTGTCGTTACAGGGTCTTCACCTACTCAAATTCAAGCCTTAATACAACGACTTGGCTCCTTCTTTGCACTCAAAGACTTAGGTCATTTCCACTACTTTCTTGGCATCGAAGTTGAACACATTAAAGATGGCAATATTCTTCTTTCTCAAACCAGATATATCAATGATCTTCTTCAGTGCACTCATATGACAGATGCTCACCCTGTACCCACTCCCATGCAATTTGCACTTCGTCTCTCCAAAGATGCATCTCCTGCTGTTCAAGATCCCTCTTTATACCGTTCTGTTGTTGGTGCCCTTTAGTACATCCTCGTCACACGTCCCAAGCTCTCCTATGTTGTAAACAAAGCCTGCCAATTTATGCAAAATCCACAGGAACACCACTAGAAGGCAGTCAAACGTATCCTCAGATACCTTGCTGGAACCACTGCTCATGGGTTGCTTATCAGAAGCAGTCCATCCATGGACATTCTCGCATTCAGTGACACAGATTAGGGAAGCGACGTCGACGATCGCAAATCTACAACTGGGTATTGTGTTTATCTTGGAGCTAATCTTATTACATGACCCTCTCATAAACAGAAAGTTGTCTCAAGGAGCAGTACATAGGTAGAGTATCGAAGCATAGCAATTGTTCTCACTGAAGTCATTTGAATTCATTCTCTTCTTCATGAACTGTTCATATCCACTAGCCAAGCCAAACTGTTCTCTAATAACCTGGGTGATGTTTTACTCAGTGCAAATCCCATTATACACTCTCGTACAAAACACTTGGAACTGGATCGTCACTTTGTCAGATACTACGCTCAAACACAATTTGTCAAACTACTCCATCTTCCTGCTCGTTTTCAGGTTGCGGATGCCTTTACAAAGGCAATCTCTGGGCCTTCTTTTATTAACTTTCATCGTAAAATTATGGTTATTGTGAAACCATAACTTTAAGGGGAGGGTATTAGGCAGTTAGAATATGCTTCGGTTACTATAGTTATAACTACTTCCATCTGTATATATATACCCATGCACCATGCATCTTATATGCATAATATAATATCATATTTTTCACTGTATCTTTCTCTCTCTCTCTCTCTCTCTCTCTCTTTCTCTATTTCCTTTAACAATAAAGTTTCTCATAACGAAAGTTTGTTGGACTTATTCGTTCACTTCGACCACTCATAAATATATGGTTTTACGGACAAGTTAGAAGATTTCAGCTTGTGAAGTGTGTTGGAAATCTTACATGATACTTCATGCTATATATAAGTGAGTGTACACCTCATCTTCTAAACAAGTGTCAAGGTATATAAGTGAGTGCACACCTCATCTTCTAAACCGATGTAAGATTGAGTTAAATTTAAAATCCTACTTCTTAATTATGGCCTTGTCTATTGCATCAACTTTTAATTTTGTTTCAAAAAGCCTTTCTTTCTTCCTTTCTTTTGATTTGATAAAGTGAAATAAAATAGCATTTCACGTACGATATAACAGTTTCAAACTTCCATTAACCCCTCCTTTAAATTTTATTCTGTAAAAAATATGCACTATTTGTTTGTCATTTAAAAATTTAATTTCTTACTCAAGAAGGAGGCCATATGAAAAGCATAGTGTTCTCTTTTCTCCACGTGAGATAAGATTAATAAGTTTTATTTATTTAAAGGCAAAAGGAAGATTCAGTGACGATTCAAGAATCTAGACAAGTTGGATGATACCTAGATAATAATAAAAAGTGGAGAAAGTGAGTCACAGAGCCACATCAGTAGTTTCAATGGGAATCTACCTCCTCGAAATGGAATTATTGGTGTTAAAATGATGATAGAGTACAGATTTTCCACATCAGTACTTTTGTCCCCTGATGGTTTGAAAGGCCAAAAGTGTACTAAGATGGTGGCTAATGGTTGGTTCATTTCTAAATATTCAATAAATCTATGTATGAAGGCATTAAAGGGTTAATAATACATGTTGTGGTGTCGTGTTATTAAGTGGGTTTGTTTGTGATAGGTATAAAAAAAAGAAGACAAAAGGGTTGCACTGTTCTTGGTGTCCTTCCTTGTGAACAGTGGTCTCTTTTTCCTTTTTGTTGATATATATATTCACCTTGCATTCTTCATCCCATTTTCATCAATGCATTCAGAAATTGAATGCTAACTGGTTGCCATTCTGTTACCAGTTGAAAGAAAATCATGAGTTCATCCAACCAGTCCAATCAGGGCAGCAGATTTTTAGCAGATAAGCCTAAGAATGTGGTTGATGCTAAAGAAAAAATCTTCAGAATTGATGGTAAGAACAATTATAAAGTTAATGCTGTTCCATTTTTTTGGCAACTTAAGTTTTAATGTCAAAAACCTTCTAGGATTTTAATGGAAAACTTACATAGAAATGAGATTAATCCATGATAAAATATAATAATGTAATTAGCAAGAATAGTGGTATAGTTAATGATCACTGATAAGATTAACTTATAGAATAGTCAGTACTAAAATATATTTGTATGATATAAGATGTAAAAGATGTAAAGTAACTTTCATTCGAAAATGGAAACTTATGCCTCTTGTGGTGACTTGTATTATTCTTTTGTTCGTTATCTGTTTCCATTATAAGTCGTTGCAGCAATTACAAAACCAACTGAAGTTAAGAATTCCGCAGGAAACACAACATTTGTGACAAATGGACGTTGGTTGGAAAAACATAACAGACTTATTTGTGAGATACGGAGTGCTTTAAATGATGAAGTTGTTGATGACAAACTAGTGTTTCTTATAGACATAGTTATGAAGCACTATTTTGAACTCTCGGAGAAGAAAACAAGTGCTGCAAATTTTGATGTCAGCATTAATGTTGCTTCTGCTGCGACTTGGTGCACAACAGCTGAACGCAGTCTATGGTGGATTGGTGGATTTCGCCCTTCTCAACTGCTTCAGGTAAAGCTTGTCTCGTAAAATTCTCATGCATGGAAAGAAAATGAGAAAAAAATGACCACAATATCTATATGCTTCATAATGTCTGCCTTGGAAACAGGTTATTTTGCCTCAACTTCAACATTCGTGTTCTCAGCAGCAACTTTCTGATATTTGGAATTTTGTACAATCAAGTGAACAAGTAGAATATGCTCTTGCACGAGGCATGGACAAACTTCACCAAATCCTTCATACTGCAACAACAACAGAAGGTGACAAAGGACTCAAACTGACGTGTGCCCCACAACACATGAGATTTCTAAAGCAGGTAATGAATGCATGCATGCATGCATGCATTGAATACAATTTTTCTATATCATAATTGTTTTTGGTATTAGTTTGATTTTAAAAAGTGGTAATAACAATTTGTTTGAAACACTTTAACATTTAACATGGTTTGTTGTTAAACAGGCGAATGATGTTCGACAGGAATTTTTGCGTCAACTATGTGGTCTGCTCACAAATAATCAGTATGCGGAATTCTTACTTGGTGTGGGGGAACGCCTCTGTAACCCTTCCAGCTCCCTTTGAACACTCCATCAAATATGAAAGTGGAAATGTTATTCTTAAGTTTATTACAAAATTATAAATAAATATTGTTGGGCACATTTTATTTGTTACATTTCCTTATTTCCACAGCTTTTATTCTCATGTTTAGAACTCAGTAGTTCATTAGTTTAACTTATAATCCACTAATCTAGTTCATGATTGAGCCAAACTGATCCAATTTTTAAAACATGAATATTAATTAAAAATGACCATAATTCCAATCATCATCTATCATACACAACACACCAAAGAAAAATAAAGCAATTTCTTTTAAAAAAATGAAAACAAATCATAATCATGCATTGTTGAATATGTCTAAATGAAAAGAAAATATATATTGAAATAAAATTTACTACAATTGATAGGTTGAAAGTGAAACTGTGACAGCCCCTCAAGTTTGTGGTTGAGTTTAGTGTTGGGTTCGACCCAACGGAGCTTTTTGAAGAACAAAACGAACCTATGTACCTGAATCAGAAACTGCATCTAAAAAGCTCATACTAATTTAGGACTTTTTTGGAGTTATTTGAAAAAAAAAAAAATAGAAGAAAATTGAAATTATTTTCTTAAACATAAAAAAATAAAAAGTAAAATTAGTTTATACATAAGTTAATTTATAAAAAAATATATAATATATAAAGATTAATTATAATTTAAGAAAAAATGAATTAATTTTTTTCTTAAAAATAATTTCATATGAAATCTTAATTGTTTGGGTTTTTAAAAACATTAACTCCACCCTGTAACTCAAAGCTTTAATCCATAAGACACCATAAGCAAACAAGAGCTTGTAATCTTGTAGCTGAATCAGGATAAAAAAATGACTATGCTTAGATATAAAAGTTGAGAAAATGTTCCTACAGATGATAATCAGAAGATGTTAATGAAAACATAAGTTTCAGCAAAGACATTGGGGAAGAAAGAGATTAGAAGATGAGTTTTGTCATTTTGGTTTTGGGGTGTTACAGCAAGAGTGAATTGTAAAATTGGGAAAATGCATATAATGGTAGTTTGCTGGAACATAGGTGGAAAGAGTTTGAGTGGCGGGCCGGCACTGTGTGACTCCACTCACTCCAATTTCCAACTGTGTATGAACAACCTGTCTCTGCTGTCTACCCTTGGATTTTCAGAATCTTGCTGTCACTTTCTCACAAAAACCTTATATATTCTAAATTTCCAATACCGAATTCTTTGTACCTCCAAAATTTTCACCCTCAAAAAGTTTTCAACCGTTTTTCACAACCATTCCTCCCTCTCTCTCTCATTCTGTTTCAGAACCTTGTGAGTGTGAACTTTACTCAATCACTGACAACCCTTGCTGAAAAGATACAAACTTTTGCTTAACGTGTAACCCCAGAACAGACTTTTCCTTCCCATTAGTCTACACTGCAGTGCTACTCTTATTGTCTTGGTTTGAACATTGAATTTGTCCTCTTATATAATGTATATTTTGTTCATCATTGGTCTTTTTTTAAGCAGTAACAACACTACAGTGCCTTACCTAGTTCTGGTGGTGTTTCATCTCTTGATGTTCTTTGGCTACAATTGAACTTCATTTGGGTTTGGGACTAGATACGCTTGGTAGATGCTAGACTTAGAACATGAAGGAACCATGCTAAAATGCTTTTGACATTCCTTGCCTGCACATTTGTGAAGCATGATTTGAGGAATTTTTTTGAACAATTTTAGCAAAATCGTTCTTTTACTTGCACCCTTTTTGCAGAAATGGTCATTCAAAAGGAAAATGAAAATTAGTCAAAGGTAAAAAAAACCATTTAATCTAGAAGATTTTTTCATCAAGTTTGTATATGAACTTTAATAAATACAGACATAACACCATGGGTTGTCATAGCATATAGGGAAACAAGCATGTATTAGGTATTTTACCCATAATTCATTCAGAAAAATTATGCTCCTAATTAAACTTATCGGAACTAAAATATATGTAATTTTTAAGCTTATGTCATGATGTCCTATATGTTCTATTCCCTTGTACCAAATGCTATCCATTTTTATGATGCTTGGATAGACTGATTAAATAGTAGTAAATTTCAGTTTTGTTATGATAAAATATTTATTTTTATTCATAAAATATTTTATTATGATAATTCTCTATTAAAAAGTTATGGGTCTGATAACTCTTGTTTTTTTTAGAAAAAGTTCATGTCCTCTGTTTCTGTGCTCTTTTTTTACAGTGTTATTACCAATGCTGGTGCATACTCCAGTAGCATTATAGTTTGAATTTTCTCTACTCTTATTTCCACTTAGTTAGGTATCAAAGTTAGGCCCCAAAATTAGGAGCTATGTCGCTGGTGTTACATCAATAAACTTAGCTAAATACGTGCCTGCAGCTGAGGAGGATAAAGACACTAAAATTATTCCTTTGAATATCCCTGGCACCAATGATACCACTAATCTCTCACTTTCTGTAAGTTCTCTTATGTTCCTCTTTTTCTTTTTTGTCATTTTAATTTTCTTTGCAATTAATTATAATATATAAATGAATATAAATTTCACTTTATAAAATTAATTGTGAAGTTGAAACTTAAAAGTCTACTCTTTATAAGATGATCAGAATTTATTTTTATCAAACCACCCGCTGAAATTAATGAAAATTTTGATATTGTATAAGTTTTAAAAGTAATTTTTATTATTTTTTATAAATTTATTGTTATAGTATAAAAAAAACTCAATTGATAATGATATTCCATAATCATATGTGTTTCTTTTCAGTTATCTCTTAGTTTGCTAAAACTGGATGCCCTTCAAGAATATTTGGATGCAGTGCAAAGATCAACAGTGTTTACTCCTTCATTACCTTGTTCTGTAGAACCTCTCTCAACAAATAAAGACGAATATACTACACTCAAAGCAGGTCTGAGAAGAGTAAAAATCTTTGTTGATTATGTATCAGCTGGAAGGGCCAAGAAGGTAAGTTCCAAAGATGAAGGAAGTGATGGTAGGAGTTCCAACAGAAGCGAGGATTTTGAATATAGGTCTACATCTGATGCAGATTCCCTGAATAACGATGCTGCAATTAACTCAGACGAGGATTCTTGTGAGAGACATTCGTTGACCTATGAGAATCTGGCCTGTGGGAACTATGCAGGAGGATTACCATATTCAAGTTCAATTGTTAATGGTAAAGATGAGTGCTGGATCCACTACAGTAGCCAAAAATCAGATTATAGAGGTGCACGTGTTGACAACTACAATACATGTGATCAGATTGAGTATCACAACTCAAAACATCGAATCCTTTCTTGGAGGAAAAGGAAACTGCACTTTAGATCAGCCAAGGTGAAAGGGGAGCTACTTCTGAAAAAACAATATCGAGAAGAGGGTGGAGATGATATCGATTATGATCGTAAGCTGCTAAGCTCTTCTGATTATTACACTTGTGGAAAGGTATGTATCATAAGCACAACTTGTCTTTCTTGTTCCATTTTTACTTGTCTTGTATTTTAGAACAAGATTTGAAGCAATTGAAGTATACATGTTTCTTGCAGTGCCATAAAATACAAGATAGTATCACTACTAGTCAATCATTTGTTCCTGAATTCGAGGAGAAGAGTTTCAGTGTAGGGGGTTGGGAGCAGAAAGAGGTCATTAGCAGAGATGGACAGATGAAGCTCCATGCCCAAATCTTTTTCGCTTCAATCGATCAAAGGAGCGAACATGTTGCTGGGGAGAGTGCATGTGCTGTCCTGGTTGCTCTCGTTGCTGATTGGTTGAAAGTGAATCAAGTTTTGTTGCCTATCAAGTGTGAATTTGATACCCTGATTAGAGATGGATCATCAGAATGGAGAACACTATGTGAGAACAAGGACTTCATAAAGAGGTTTCCAGATAAACACTTTGATCTTGAAACTGTTCTACAAGCCAAAATCCGTCAAGTATCTATAGTCCCAGAAAAGTCCTTCGTTGGATTTTTCATTCCAGGGGAACCTGAGAGTGAAGGTTTTGACTTCCTTCATGGTGCAATGTCCTTTGATAGCATATGGGAGGAGATTAGCCATTCTGCATCAGAACTTCACATGGCTAGGGAGCCTTTGGTGTACATAGTAAGTTGGAATGACCATTTTTTTGTTCTAAAGGTTGAGAAAGATGCTTACTACATTATTGACACTTTGGGGGAGAGACTACATGAAGGATGCAATCAGGCCTACATCTTGAAATTTGATGCAAGCACAAAAATTGAGAAACTGGCTAAGAAGGAAAAGAAAGCATTGGAGCCAAAACCTCTCAATGTTGCAGTGGAGATAAATGGTTCAGAAGAAAATGCAGTTGATGAATCTTTCATGGTCACACCAAATGAGGGCAATGATAGAAGGGAGGGGATCATATGTAGAGGCAAGGAGTCATGCAAAGAGTACATAAAAAGCTTCTTGGCTGCAATTCCCATAAGAGAGCTTCAGGTTGATGTCAAGAAAGGCTTAAAAGCATCCATGCCACTTCATCATAGACTCCAAATTGAGTTTCACTACACACATCAAGTAACCAATGACACAAGAACTAACAAATCCTGTTTTCTCAACAATGGCAGTTTCTTAATGCAATTATAGAGAGTTACTCTCTTAAGTTTGTTGTACTGTTTAACTAGTTTTAGAAACGTAATTGAAGTGATGAACCTGAGCTGAAGATTCAGTTTTTTACAAGAATTTTCATGGACTTGTTTTCTAATTAATAATGTTCTTAATTATGTTAAAAGACTTTTTTGGATTTTAACACTGATTGTCTAACAGATCACATTATGGGTATCTTTTGTCACTCTCTTCTATTTTCGGTTTTTGTACTGGTATGGACGAGACCGACACGTGGACTCCCCTGACCGAGACCCATTTGGCTGCCCGAGACCGGGTCTACCTGACCGAGACCAGGGGAATCTGGCCGAAGTCTTGGCCGAGGCGACCAATACCTAAGAGACTTGGCCGAAGCCAGGTAAGCTTGGTCGAGACGAGTAGCATCACCATGGCCGGTCGGCCGACCCATACTACTGTTAACGCTCAAACCAAGGTCAATGGAGCTAATCTGCTATTAAGAATTAGATAATACAACCCTAAGCGAGATCCACTCCGCTAATCGGGCCCAATAAGGTAAGCCCGTTAGAATAATATAAATAGCACACATCTCAAGGAGAAAGGTACGTCATTTATTACTGTTCACCTGCCAGAGTGCTGATCACCCGCTTTACTGACTTGAGCATCGGAGTGCCTTCGCAGGTACCCCCACCATCCGATGTTCACCGAGACCGAGTGCCGAAGGAGAAGCAAGAGGACGAGAAGAACCCTAGTTCATCACCCAACAACCTGACCGACTGAAGGAAGAAGTAGAAGACTTCAATAGTTCTCTAGGTCCCATCTCCCTGGTAGGAACAATTGGCGCCCACCGTGGGGCCGAGAGAAACTAGCTGAAGGAAAAAAGTAGATGGTCTCAACCAGAAGCATGGAGAGAATGAGTGAAGCCGACCAGACGATGTTGCTGTTGTCTCTCTAGAGAGAGATGGCCGAGATGAGGAGAAAGACCGAGGAGACTGCCCAGAAGAACGAGCAGGAGCTGCAGGTTCTCCGTAGGGAGAACGAAGAGATGAAAAAGAAGCTAGGGGAGGGAGGACCTTCTGTCATACCGACGAACGTTGTCGGAAAGTCCTACATCTCTCCCCCAACCCGGATGTGGCTGAGGGGACGAGAGGCCGACCCCTTCCCCGGGAAACCGAGATGGATGACGAATCATGCCTGATAAGGTCCGCCCGGACGACCGTGACGGCCGACTCGACCCGCCAACATCCTTTCACCAACACCATTATTGAAGTCCCACTGCCTGAGAAGTGGAAGGGTTTCAACCGAGACTGATATGATGGGTCTATTGACCCGGATGAGCATATGGACGCTTACACCATCCATATGAGCCTCTACACCTCGGATGACGCTGTGTTATGTCGAGTGTTTCCTACGTCCTTAAAGGGAGAAACCCTTAGTTGGTTCACCAAGCTCTCACCCAACTCCATTTACAACTTTGCCACACTCGTGACAAAGTTTGAAACCCAGTACGCAACCAGCCGGCCGCACCACCTGACCTCCATCGCCTTGGTAGGCATCCGCTAGGAGAAGGGAGAGTCCCTAAGAACCTTCGTTGATAGGTTCAGCAAGGTGGCAATGAGCATCCGGAACCTGAGTCTGGACGTTGCCATGCACCACATGCCGACAGCCCTATGTCCAGGCCCCTTTGCTGACAACCTCTGCATGCAGCCAGCCGACAACCTCTGCATGCAGCCAGCCGACAACCTGGACGAGCTGAGGAAGAGAGCTGCTAAATACAAGCAGCTGGAAAAACTCAGAGAGTTCCGTAACCAGGCCCGGGCAGAGGCCAGTGTAGATAAGAACAAGGAGGAGAAAGACTGTCAGGGGCGGCCGAGCCAAAGGAATGACCGACACCGAGACAACCGGGACCGACCAATCCGATTCTCGAGATACACACCCCTGATGACCGAGAGGGGAAGGATTCTGGACGAGGCCCTCAACGCCGAGTTAATCCCTCCTCCAAGGAAGGTCGCCAACCCAAACAATGTCGACCGAAGGAAGTAGTGTCAATATCACCAAATCAGCGGGCATTCGACCGAGGAGTGCTAGGCTCTGAAGGATAAGATTGAGGAACTTATCCAAGCCGGACATCTCCGCTGGTTTGTTAGAAACGGCCGAGACACACCCCGCCGGGTGGATCCACCTCAACGGAGGAGGTCACCACAACGTGGTCGAAATGACCGAGATAACAGAGACGAACGACAGCCTGTAAGGGACGATCCTCCCCGAAGAGACGACCCTCCCAGGGAGGCCGACAGAAGAGGTAATAGGGAGGTTATCAACACCATAGTCGGCGGCTTCGCTAGGGGAGGGAGCACCAACAACGCCCGGAAGAAGCACCTGCGGGCGGTGCACCACGTAAACACGATGGCATTCCGGCCGAGGATGCCACCCATCACCTTTACGAACGAGGACTTTAAGGGCGTGGATTACCGCCAACAGGACGACCCGATGGTAATAGCGGTCGATATAGACCGATTCACCATCCGAAAGACCCTCGTGGACCAAGGAAGTTCGGTAGACATCCTCTACTGGAAAACGTTCAAGGCCATGAAGATAGCCGGAACTGAGATGATGCCCTACGACGACCATGTGGTAGGGTTCTCGAGTGAGAGGGTAGGTACCAAGGGCTACATTGAGCTCTATACCACCTTCGACGAAGGGAAGAATACTAGGACCATCAAAATCCGATACCTGGTCATCGACGCCAACACCTCCTACAATATCCTCCTCGGCCAACCGTCCATCAACCGGCTGATGGCCATCGTATCAACCCCTCACCTGACAATGAAATTCCCTTCGAGGACAGGGGACATTCTCACGGTCCACGTGGACCAGAAAGAAGCACGAGAGTGCTACGCCGAGAGCCTCCGGGTGGAACCCTTAAGGAATGACACCTCTCCCCTCAGGGTGAGAAAGTCCTCCCGAAAGGACTACTCACCCAGGAAGGACTGGTCGAGGACAGTCGAGCCAACCGTAGCGTTGGTGGACCTCGATCCCCGGGCGGCCAAGGATAGACTGGAGGCGAGAGAAGAGCTGTGGAGAGTACCCCTCCTCGATGAAGAGCACAACACCGCTGTAGGAACGGCCATGGCAGCTGTCGAAGCCGAGATCATGCACGTCGGGCTGAAAAAGAATATGGACATGTTCGCCTGGACACCGGCCGACATGCCAGGGGTGAGCCCGGATGTCATCACCCACCGAATGTCAATATTCAAAAAAGCCCGGCCGATCTTCCAGAAAAAGAGGGATCTGAGCGATGAAAAGCGCCTAGCGGCAAAGGAAGAGGTCGAGAAACTCCTATCAGTCGAATTCATAAGGGAGGCCCGATACACGACTTGGTTGTCAATGTCATCATGTTCACCAAGCCGAATGGCAACTAGAGGATGTGCGTCGACTACAGAAACATCAACCGTGCATGTCCGAAGGATACCTATCCCCTTCCAAACATTGACCGCCTGGTAGATGGGACGGCTGGACACAAAATTCTGAGCTTCCTGGACGCTTACTCTGGCTATAACCAGATAAGCATGCATCCCAGGAACAAGGAGAAGACGACCTTCATGACGGCCGAAACCAACTACTATTACGAGGTCATGCCGTTCGGCCTCAAGAATGCGGGGGTGACCTACCAGCGCCTCATGGACAAAATCTTCAAAGGCCTAATCGGCCGAGCGGTAGAGGTATACGTGGACGACATAGTCGTAAAGTCTGACTCTTTCGAACAACATCTGAAGGACCTGAACAAGGTCTTCAGAGCCCTTAAAGGGGTTAACATGAAGCTCAATCCCAAAAGGTGCACATTCAGGGTTGAGGGGGGGAAGTTTTTAGGCTTCATGCTTACCCACCGGGGGATAGAGACTAACCCCGACAAATGTCAGGCCACACTTGGCATGAGAAGTCCGAATAGCATCAAGGAGATACAACAACTCCTGGGGCGCCTGACTGCCCTCTCCAGATTCGTCCCACGCCTGGCCGAGAGAACGAGACCGATGGTCCAGCTGCTCCAAAAGGGCACCAAGTTCGTTTGGGATGACCGATGTGAAGAAATCTTCAAACAACTTAAGGAGTTCCTCACATCCCCCACCGTCATCCAGAAGCCGAGACCCGACCACCCAATCCTGGTGTATTTGGTAGTCTCGGAGGAGGCAATCAACGCCGCTCTGGTACAGGAGTCCGAGGGCAAGGAATGGCCGGTGTACTTTGTCAGTCGGACCCTCCACTCGGTCGAGATGTGATACCATATGATCGAGAAGGTGCCCTCGCCCTAGTCCTCACGGCGAGATGGATGTGCCCCTACTTCCAAAACCACTAAAAAATTGTAAGGACCGACTATCTCATTTTTAAAATTTTATCTAAGCCGGACCTTGTAGGAAGAATGATAGGTTGGTCGGTCGAATTGTCCGAGTTCGACATACGCTATGAACCGAGGAGCGCCATCAAGTCCCAGTGCCTGGCCGATTTCTCGACCGAACTGACACCACTGCCCACCCTCCCGGGCGGGTGGACGCTATATGTGGAAAGCTCCTCAAATAAAACGGCCTGTGGAGCAGGAGTCGTCCTGGAAGGGTTGGGCGACCTCTTTCTGGAGCAAGCACTCCAATTTGGATTCCGGGCGACCAACAACCAGGCCGAATACGAGGTCTTGCTTGTTGGGCTGAACCTAGCCTACGACATGGGAGCATGCGAAGTCACATGCAAAAGCGACTCCCAGGTGATGGTTGGCTAGGTCAACGGAGAATTCGAAGTAAAGGAACCTCTGCTGCAACGATACTTCCACGCGACCAAAAACAACATTGCCTGTTTCAACAAAGCACCCTTGGAACACATACCGAGGGAAGACAATAAAAGGGCTGACATCTTGTCCAAGCTGTCGATCACCAAGAAGAAGAGCCATCAGAGATCAGTCATACAAATATGGATGAGACACCCCAGTGTGACCGAGGCTGAGGCCGAGACCGACAATTGGATGACACCCGTCATCCAGTACCTAAGGGACGGCACATGCAAACCGGAGCAGGAAAGGCGATGAAGCAACAGTGCGCCCGGTACATCATGATTAACGAAGACTTGTACCGAAGAGGATACTCGACCCCCTTGCTGAAATGCATCACCAATAAACGGGCCGAGTACATTCTGGTCGAGATCCACGAGGGAGTCTGTGTAAATCACTCTGGGGCGAGGACGATGGTCGCTAAGGTCCTGAGGGCCGGCTACTACTGGCCGACCGTCTAGGGCGACTGTGTTGAATACGTGAAGAAATATGCCAAGTGCCAGGAGTTCGGCCCTCTCCACCACACAAGGCCGGAAGAGCTGTACAACATTACCTTCCCATGGTCGTTCGCCATTTGGGGGATGGACATTATCGGCCCATTTTCGCCAGGGAAAGGGCAAACCAAGTTCCTCCTGGTGGGAGTCGACTACCTCACCAAGTGGATTGAGGTCGAACCCCTTGCATCCATCTCGGTCAAAAATGTGCAAAACTTCATATAGTGGAGCATTGTCTGCCGATTTGGCGTCCCGCACACAATAATAACTGACAATGGCCAACAGTTTATTGACCGAGGCCTACAGTCCTTTTATGACGACCTGGGCATCAAGTCTGTCATGGCCTCGGTAGAACACCCGCAAACCAATGGGCAGGCCGAGGCTGCCAACAAGGTCATACTCAACGAGCTAAAAAGGGCAACCTCATCTAGAGGATGCGCAGCGATGCGAGAAAAAATGAAGGGAAATTCTCGTCCAACTGGGAGGGACCTTTCCTAGTCCGAGAAGTCGCAAAAGGAGAAGCATATCACTTAGAGTGGCTTTCAGGAAAAATTGTACCGAGGACTTGGAATGCCACGCATCTCAAGTTCTACTACAACTAAAATTAATAAATCACGCACTCTTTCCTCATCATATCAAGGAGGTTTTAATGAGGCGTTTTCATCAAAGCACTAGCACCATTCTACCAACAACCACTCGGCTCGGTCTGGATGAAGCCTTAACCGGCATACCCTGTCGAGACCGACCCATCAGGTTTGGTCTGGATGAAGCCTTAACCGACATACCCTGCCAACACCTCTCTCGACTCGTTCTGGATGAAGCCTTAACTGGCATACCCTGCCGAGACCGACCCATCAGGTTTGGTTTGGATGAAGCCTTAATCGGCACACCCTGCCAACACCTCTCTCGGCTCGGTCTGGATGAAGCCTTAACCGGCATACCCTGTCGAGACCGACCCATCAGGTTTGGTCTGGATGAAGCCTTAACCGCCATACCCTGCCAACACCTCTCTCGGTTCGGCCTGGTCGAAGTCCTAATCGGCATACCCTGCCGAGACCGACCCATCAGGTTTGGTTTGGATGAAGCCTTAACCGGCATACCTTGCCAACACCTTTCTCGGTTCGGTCTGGATGAAGCCTTAACCAGCATACCCTGTAGAGACCGACCCATCAGGTTTGGTCAGGATGAAGCCTTAACCGGCATACCCTGCCAACACCTCTCTCGACTCGGCCTGGTCGAAGCCCTAACAAGCATACCCCGGTCGAGACCGATCGAAACACACTGCAGCGACCATCCTAACTTGCGCGACTTAACACTTGTAATTAATGGCCGATCGCCCAATTCAACTTGTTCGATTAAACATTCGCAATTAATGGACGACCGCCCAATTCAACTTGCTCGATTAAACATTCGCAATTAATGGCCGACCGCCCAATTCAACTTGCTCGATTAAACATTCGCAATTAATGGTTGACCGCCCAATTCAACTTACTCGATTAAACATTCGCAATTAATGATCGACCGTCCAATTTAACTCGTGCAATTAAGGCAATCACATAAAAATGGTCGACCGCTCATTTAATTAAAGACCAACTTGTTTAACTTGTGAATTTTTCACACATAACATTACGAAAGAAAAGTTGGACGATACATTAAAACAACAAAAGAAGGAAGCCACACCCCGACCTCGGAGGAAACAAAAAAGCAAGAAAAGGCCACAAGCCGTCCAAGGGCAACCTAATCTTGAATCTCAACACATTCCCCCTCCTCGGCCTCCCCCTCCTGGGTCTCGGTTGTTCCAGCCTCTTGAGCAGTCAAGGGAGCCACCTCAAAACTCGGCACCAACCAACCCTGATGAACTTCGCAATCAATGTCAAATTCACCAGAGGCCGGCGGCCCCCCATAAAGAACATGGGCTTGGCGCACGGCTCGGTTGAAGCACTGCTTCAGCAGCTCCTCCGATTCCTCATAGTTCTCGTCAAGCTCAGCTTCAGCCTGATCCTTTGCAGCTTGGAGGGCGGCCAACTCAGTGACCGAGGATGAGAGCTTCTCATCCCTCTCCTCGATCATCTTCCTTACCTCGGCAAGCTCTACGGCCGCCCTCAACTTCTCGACCTCCAAGTGCTGCCTCGCCTCAACAACGTCCTTCTGTGCCAACTCCCTCTCGGCCGCCTCTTGAGCAATCCTGACCGACAGGTCATTATTGGCAGCCAAAGACTGCTTCAAGTCTTCTGTGGCTTCGGCCAGTTGATGCTCTAGCTGCGAGACATCCTCGGCCTGACAGTCTCGCCCTTGAATCCCGTTTTGGACGAGGACGAAGGAGCGGCACATTAGCTCAAAGCCGCCTCTTAGGAGGTCCGAGGGAGAGACATCTCGGAAGGACTCCCGGGTTTCATCTGGGAGCGTCACGCGAACCCTTCGCGTAAACTGATATCCGCTCCCTAAAATGTCGAAGGGTGAGGGTGAAGCCCAGGCATCGGTCTTGGATGGACCAGCCCCACGCTCTACGGGCCTGGGCGAGGGTGGCGCCACCTCGGCCGCCTCCCGACGAGGCGGAGGTGTCGGCATAGACCCGAGCGAGCGGGTGGTAGTTGCCACATTACCACCATCTCTCGGTCGTTTCTTGGACTTGTGGGAAGGCCTGGCCGTTCCTTTGGACTTCTCGGCTCTGTCGGCCTTCGGCGGCAGCACCTCTAGGCTACGACGGCCCTTGCGCTCGGCTACCTTTTGCCTGTGCTTGTCAAGGACACTCACAGCGGTCGGTCGTTCTTGAACCATGACCTCTGCAAAACAACAAAAAATAAACAAGTTAAAGAAAACCCAAAACCGACCGACAAAGCTAAGAGGACCGACCAACAAGGATAAAGCAGAACCCATACCCCTAGCGGTCGCCCATCGCGCCGTCTTGGTGTATGCACCGATCAGCCCCGACACGGAAACTTCCTCGGGAGGGCATCAAAGAGGGAAAAAAACCCCAACTCATCCTCACCCTCTGTCGGCCTTGGCCACACCTTGAAATCACAAGGCTGGTGAGTCCAATACAGAGGAAACCTCGACCGGCCGGCCGAGTCGAAGAAACAGGTCGTCGCCTCGGGCCGAATGATAACCTTCTCAAACTGCTCCTTAAAACGCTTATAGGAGAGGGCGAAGGAATCAAACAACACATTGCCCGACAGACCTTACCAAGGAATGCCAAGCAGCCTTTTTGGCAGGATGAGAAGTATAGTAAGAAAGAAAGCAAGAAAGGGTGGGGTGAAGGCGTATAATGTCGCACAACAGGCGAAAGGCCTGAAGAGACGCCCAGGTATTTGGGTGAACCTGGGTGGGAGCCACATTGAGCGCTTGAAGAACGCCCATTGTGAACTCATCAAATGGAAAGGGGACCTGGAGGTCCGTGAAAAAGCAGGCGTACATATAAAAGAATGAGGGGTCGGTTCCCGACCGCCACAAGCAAACACTCTCGGTCGCCCCGCAAGGCAAAACGCCAAAGTAACTAGAGTACTCGTCCGCCTTCAGAATCGAGTGCTTGGCCAAGAACTTGGTCACAGATGCCACGGTCCTGTAGTTGGACGAGATCTCGACAACCTTAGGGTCCACCCAACTAAGGTCCGAGAGCGGAATGGCCGACGAGGGATCATCTGACCGGTCAACAGCACCGGCCGGGTCGTCCCCCCTTAAGACCTCTATCTGGGGTGGCCCTTCGGCCACCCCAGCCGACACGGAGTCGGCGGTAGACGAAGAAGAAGATGAAGAAGAAGAAGAAGAAGAAGAAGAAGAGGAGGAGAAGGAAGAAGACTGCCCTAAGGGAACAGATGAGCAACCCGGGGGAGACGAAGGATGACCAGAAGAAGAAGATGTCGGCCGGGAGGGCGTCGACATAACTAACCTTGTAAAAAGGGAGAAACCGAATATAAAGAAGTGGGCGAGATGTCACTCGGATCTCAGAGCTAAGGCGAGAGACTGCTCGGCTATCACTTAACTCACAAGGAAATAAAACACAAGATATCGGCATTGTTGAACCCCTATTTATAGGGCCCATGGTCCTCGGATTCAGAAACGACGGATCAATCTCAATTGTTGGATCCAAGAGATCCAACGGTCCACAACACTTCCCACCCGAAAACCCCCTCATTAATGACAGTCACGTCACGCCGTCTAGGGTCGCGTCACGCCGCCTGGGGTCACGTCATACCTCGAGGAATGGAACAATCGCACGACCAAGGGAGACCGACCGACACCTACCATTAAATACTCATTGGACATATCTGCCCTCGAGCCTGGGGGGCAAGTGTACCGGTGTGGACGAGACCGACACGTGGACTCCCCTGACCGAGACCCACTTGGCTGCCCGAGACCTGGTCTACCCGACCGAGACCAGAGGAATCTGGCCGAAGTCCTGAGAGTCTTGGCTGAGGCGACCGAGACCTAAGAGACTTGGCCGAAGCCAGGTAAGCTTGGCCGAGACGAGTAGCATCACCACAGCCGGCCGGCCGACCCATACTACCGTTAACACTCAAAACAAGGTCAGTGGAGCTAATCCGCTATTAAGAATTAGGTAATACAACCCTAAGCGAGATTCACTCTGCTAATCGGGCCCAATAAGGTAAGCCCATTAGAATAATATAAATAGCACACATCCCAAGGAGAAAGGTACGTCATTTATTATTGTTTACCTATCAGAGTGCTGATCACCCGCTTTACTGACTTGAGCGTTGCAGTGCCTTCGCAGGTACCCCCACCATTCGGTGTTCACCCGAGACCGAGTGCCGAAGAAGAAGCAAGAGGACGAGAAGAACCTCAGTTCATCACCCAACAACCTGACCGAAGGAAGAAGAAGAAGACTTCAATAGTTCTCTAAGTCTCTTCTCCTTAGTAGGAACAGTTTTTCCCTTTTCTTTTTCAAGGCTCATAACAAAATGTAACCATTGGGTGTGAACGGGAAGCATTCATAAACAGGTAAATCAAATTGAAAACTGATCGATTGGTCTATATAAGCATAAATTTAATCTGATCAATTAATACATTTTAAGTTAGTATTTTTAAAACGTTAATTTCTAAACAAATTATATTTTATTCACTTTTTATCTTTAAAATAGTTACTAAATTTTCTTATTAAACTGTTTTACTTATTTTAGCATTTTTTTCTCTCCTCTTAGGTTGTTTATTCTGACTTGATCCATTATTCACATTATTTATTATATTGATTTAACATTAGACTTTAATATATCCCAACTGTTATATTAATCAACATTATAAAAGAATCATATCTACTTAAGTGCATGTTATTCGTATTATTTTAAACTTGTTGAAAATATTTTTAGATACAATATAAGATTAATCCGAAAATTGAAACTTAAAACTGTAATTACAAATAAAAATACACTCATCCCAATCCCAAAGTAAAAATTTATACTCATGTCTCCATTCTCATCCTCATCAAGTACAAAATTTGTGTATTATTCCTATCATCGTCGGGCAGGTATACTTGTATTACGCTGATACCCACTTTCACACCATTCCAAATATTAATTAAATAATCACATTAAAGAAAACAATATTAAGTAACAATTACGCATAACTGATATTTTATGATAAGTGCACCATCTATTATTTTTGAAAATTATTGAGAGAGAGAGAATAACATAGGAATTTGAGCAAATTTGGTGAATATCAAATGACTTAACAGTTAAAAGAAATAATGAAAATTTGTGTGACAAAAGAAGAATAGTTCTTTAAATAAAACGAAATTGAGAACGAAAAAGAAAACAAATGATAAGTTTTAACATTGTCTAATAAACTAAGGATTTACAATATTCAATTCGATAAAAAAAAGTGAGATTTACGTTTCCTAATACATTGTTTGGAAAAATTCAAACACAAAAAAAAAATGTGTAATTGAAATTATAATGAGAGAAAGAACCTTAGAGGTTTGAGTGAATCTTATGAATATCAGATGAGTTGAACAATTGAGAGAGAATGAAAAATTGTGTCGTAAAGGGAAGGTTCTTCAAATGAAATGAAACAAAGAATCAAAGAAATAAATGAAAATAAAACTTTTTTAGGTTACATAATAAACTAATGAGTATTTTAGTAATTTTTAAATGGAGACAAATATGAGAACATGAACGGAGTGTTTATGTACATACTCATCTCTATCTCCATACCTAATTTAAAAGATCAAGTATCATCCATATTCATACTCGTGTACAATTAATATTGGGAGAAGTTTATTCCTAGTTAACATGTTCACACATGCTTAAATAAGCTACTCATACTTAACATATAGTTTTAAAAAAATATTATCCAACCGTGGGATCTTAACAGGAAAGGTTTAAAACAAGAAAAAAAATTGAATTAAGTAACAACCATCAATCAATGGTAGAGTTAAAACTCACTAACACAACACAATGACAATTGTATGCAATTCAAGTGTCCATGCCAAACCTAAGGCTAGAACCACAACTTTCACAAAAAAAAATTGCAAACACATTGACATGCCACTATAATTATTTGCTTTCTTGTTATGCATAGTATAAGACATATGATTGATTCCATGTGGTTTTGATCAATCAGAAATTCTTGGACTTAAGTGAGGGAAATATACTTAAATGCAGGACAAGGGAGAAAGAAAAGAGATTACAGAATAAAATTATTTGAATAAAGAGAGGATGTAAAGTAAAAGAAAAATTAGTGAAAACTTTGTAGTTATTTTAATTAATGTGTCAAAATAAAATAAATTAAATTAATTAGGTAATGTAATAAATTATTAAAATACCTTTGGTTACAATCATGATAGTCAAAATTGCGAGTTGCATCATAAGATTTTACGATATATAGTTATGGTGTCGATCTGTGATCACCAGAATAATATGATTTCGCCAGATCACGTGGGATCGACGTTGCAAATCGCAACTCGCGTGCAGCGCTTCTTACATCGTTGTGACGCCTCGACAACGCTTACAGTGTCGCAACGACGTGCGACACGATGGCTGAAAGGTGGGTGTGGTGTGGCAGCAATAGAAGGGATAGTTGATATTAGGGTTTCTTTCTATTTAAGATGGAGGCAGCATCAGCAAATGGGCTCAATTAAATAAAAAGTTAAAATAAGTGAAAAGAACTCACTTATTGCACAATGAAACTTTTAATTTTTTAATGAAAATCTAACAACTTCTCCAACAAAATTAACATACATTTCCTTTCAACTTCCCCACTACAGTCATGACTCTCGCTCTTCTCTACCCTTCGCTCATCTATTTAATTTTACTATACAACATTGCATTTCAAAGTGCAATTTTCTTTCTTCCTCTATTTTTCTCACTACAACCAAAGTACAATTTTGTCTCTTCCTTTGTTTTTCTCATTGCAACCAAAGTGCAGTTTTGTTTCTTCCTCTGTTTTTTCTCACTGTAACCAAGTGCAGTTTTTTTCTCTCTATTTTTCTCACTGCAACCAAGTGCAGTTTTCTTTTTTCCTTTATTTTTTTTTTCACTGCAATCCCAAATTCCCATCACTAAAATGACTTCTATACTTGTGACGGTAACTCCCAAAAAATGCTCTAGGAAATAAGAGTGATGTTGTTTGGAAGCATTGTATCTCAATTGTTGGAGAAACTAGAAAAATTCAATGCAAATACTGTCAAAAGGTATTAATATGGGGAGTTTATCGATTGAAGCATCACTTGGCTGGTACTCAAAAGGATGTTGGAGCATGAAAGAATGCTCCCGATGAAGTTAAAAATGAGATGTTGGAAATTGTTGTTGGTTTTCAACAAAAATTAAATAAGAAATCAAGCCTTAGTATAGATGATGAGGAAATGGCAAAAGTTGGTGAGAAAAGAAAAAACAGTGAGGAGGAGTTCACTCAGTCGAGCAACAACCCCAATGGCAGAAATATTTTTAAGAATAGACAAGTTGTCATCAACATGTTTAAGAAAGGTCTTCGAGAGGAGGCATGTCAAGCAATTTTTAGGTTCTTTTATAACAATGCTATACCTTTCAATATGGCAAAGAGTGAAGAATTCACTGCTATGTTTGATTTGGTTTCAAGATATGATCTTGGATTTAAACCTTCATCCTATCATGTGATTATAGTCAAATATTTGAAGGAGGAAGTTACAAATACATCACTTGCTCTACAATCACATATGGAGGAATGGAAGAAAACGAGATGTATGATTATGACTAATGGTTGAACTAATAAGAAAGGAAGGATAATAATAAACTTCTTAGTGAATAGCTCAAAGGGAACTGAATTTCTAAAATCCATAGATCTTTTCTGGAAACATATTACCTTCGTTCATGTCTTTCATAACCCTGTCTATCTCTTTTTTCATCCTTCAAATTGGGCATTCATGTTGAAATCAACCATTAGATATTTTCTCTTTGATCCCTCGATGCAAACATCCTACAAAAGGGACAGATGGAGACACCCCTTGATGTGATCCTAGTTTGCATCTTCATTTGTAGATCTTCTTCTTCATTGTCTTGATTTGAATATCTTCTACAGATGATGAACACTATTGCGGAAGCAAGAAGAATTGTAGAAATTTTGGAAGAGATGAAAATGATAACAGTGAATCTAAGTGAGGTTAGGCCAACACTTAGTTTCTAGAGTGAGGTTGGGCCAACACTACTAGGAGGAGTCTAGAAAATTGTCTAGTATGAAGACAATTCTAGAGAGAACTTTTAACAAGTAAAAGTATCTCAAATTGGACAACATTTTGATGACTTTTTTACGACAAGTGCACCGCGTTGTCAGAAGTAATAATTTGTCCTTAAGGACGGATATCGAACCCACAAGAAACAGTTGAATAATCAAGTAAAATATTCACTGAATATAAAACAAAATAATAAAAGTTTTTTTGGGATTTGTTATGCTGACAAGGATTAACAAGAAAACAAGTCAAAAAGTTGTTGCTTCAATTGGAAAAATAGGGATTGGGTTTCATCTTTCTCACTCTTTTGTATTTTGATTAGCATAACAATATTGTGTCCTTTGATTGATATTGATGTCCATATAAAAATCATTTATATCAATTCCTCGCATATAAAATTATTAAGATGCTTCCTAATATCGATTCCTTGCATATTTATAAAAACAACTTATCCTTAAGATTAGACGTTGATAGCAATTAACATTTCAAATTTATTCCTAACATTCAAATATGTTAAGTATTATCGTTTAGGTCAGAACCTTGAAAGTACTTTCCAGTCAAATTTAAGATTTTAGATCAGGGTAAACCAAGCATTACAAACAAAACAATAATACTGATCATCAATCAATAACAAAATATTATGTTTAGATATCACCTCAATACATAAGAGTCTGAACAAATTACTCGCTTACTCTCAATCTCAAAGGATAGAATTAGCCACACATGATGGTTGTTACAAACAGAGAGAGCAAGAAAAGAAGAATCTGGATGTTTCTCCTTGACAACTACCTCCTTTAGGATTTCTAACACCTTCTATTATTCCAATTGGATTACAATTTACTCAATGGTGTTTTCTTCTCAATCTTGCACACCTAGGATATCCTCCTATTTAACCTAAATGACTTTGGTTAAGTGGATTCTCACTCAAGTGAGATAGAGCTCGCTTGAGTGAGTAAAGCGTCGAAACACCCAATGTTGTTGGAGCAATCTCACTCAAGCGAGAATGAGGTCATTTGAGCGAGCTGCTCTAATGATGAGTTGGGCTTTTGTGAGCTTGGTGCGCGTCGAGGCTTTCCAACTTTCCTTTTTTCGCTTATATTATTCTCTTTTTGCCCGATCATCTCCATTCTTCCCTAGAATCCTGAAATTAACACAAAATTTAAGAATAAATCATTCTTATTCAAATAAAAATAACCCAATATGTAAAAAGGTATAAATTCATAAATAGGGGTTATTTTATATTTATTTTAACAATTAATACTCATAAGTGCCTATATTTTAATATGAAATATTACTGAAATTTGGAATTTATCACATTTCATCTCAAATTAAAGTTAAAAATCATGTACAAGAGGCTCTTATTTATAGGAGAAAGTCTCTCAAAACCTCTCAAATGAGAGTGTGACAAGTGTCACCACCTTATTGGTGCAAATCCTCTCCATTGGGAGAGTGACAAGTGACATTCCTTCATTGAAGTAAAATCCTCTCCATTAAGGAGAGGACATGTGGAGCCTCATGCCTTCCTTGCCTACATTGCAATTTGCACTCCTCTTTTACTATTTTACACTTTACTTTCTTTTCTATTTAAATTCTTCTCTACTTTGACCCAAAATACAAGACTCAAAACTTCCTAACTACTTTATATAATGTTTACAAGACTAAGAAGAAAAAAAAGACTTTTACAATCTCTTCAGTAAGTCTGGATCTTCGTGTATCTTCTTAGCCGAAAGTTTAAAGGTAAGATGGTTTTCATCACCCGTAAATTGTAGGAGTTGTAGTGGACTATGTTGCATCTCATGACACTTTCTATTGTAGTTTTGTTGCATCTCTTGAAATTTTGCAATGTCATTTAAATCAATACAAAGAAATGACATCAACTCCATCGATCTTCTGCTTTCGGAATGTTGTAGTGACATTACTCGCATGGGACCTAAGGCCTTCATAAAATTATGTCAACTATTAAGAGTTATTGATATGGTGCAAGATGTGTATAGGCCCAAATAGTAAAGAACTTTTACCTATTTTAGGACACTTATCGAGGAGGTGTCTCCATCTGCATCTTCTATAGGAACTTTTTCATCAAGGGAGTCAAATAGAAAAGTTCACATGATTGATTTCAACATGAATGCTCAGTTTTTAAGGATGACAATATGGATATATAAGGTTTTGGAAGCCATAAGATAAGGCATTGATAAAAAAAACTATCATAAGAGAGTAGGTGTCCATTATGAGACGAAACTCAACACTAAAATATTTCGAGTCTGATATTTTTTTTGGCTAGGTATTAACTTCGTTATGGCCTCCAGAACCATGTGTATCTCTTTTGTCATCCTTCAAATTAGCCATTCATGTTGAAATCAACCATGGGAACTGATATAAGTTGATTTGCAATTACACATGTTTTTATAGATTTCACTTGGACTAGTATTTTTTTATTAGAAGGATAAGGTGATAAATCAGTGAGGATTGTCATTGGACACGAACTTAACCAAGTGGAGTAAGTGTAAAGGTTCTTTTCAAAGAGCAAAAAGAAAAGACACACAATGACTAATGGTACACGGAATTAAGCATAGAAATTGAAAGAGAATTGACGGAATAATGGAAGAGAAATGAAAGAGATAAAGGAAAGGAATCTTATGTAGTTGTAGATGGTAGGAAACTGATAGATATCGTTTTGCTGTCAAATTAAAATGATTCCAGCATAGACATGTCTAACGCTAAATATATGATAGGATAATTATGGTCAGATGACCTCAAGTCGTCTCCCAACGAATCCAATAGTGAAATCAGTAAATCAATATTCAGAATCTATTTGCAAGTAAGAAAAGTTAGCAATAACAATAAAGATAAAAGAGGGTTGAGATAGTTGTGTAGAAAATATAAAAGAGATTAAAATAGAAAATAAAAAAGTGGTTGATCCCCAAGTTCTTCCACCATTGAATTCTTCGCAAGTTCTCTAAAGATTAATCTTTTCTCAATCTTCCAACATAGTTAAACCAGATTGAACATGCACCAATCTTATTCAATTGAAACTCACTATTAAACCATGCGTCTACTGATTTAATCGGTACTCACTTTGTTCCATGTGTATACTTCATGAGAATGATTCTCTCTTGAACCATGCACCTAAGAAATTAATCAGTACAATGTGAACTAACTAAGAAACCAAAGTTTAAGATAAGGAAGACTCTCAATCATGCGTTCAAGTACAACCTCTCACAAAAACCAGTTTTCCAAGAGATTAGAATATTAAAACAACTGTTATAGAGAATTAAAAATTTGAAATTTTATTTATCAAAACCTCAAAAATCAATGGGGAATTACAGAGGAAACAACAAAAAAGGTTTAGTCTTCCATGCGAAGGCAAAAAAAAAGAATTACAAAGAAGAAAAGAAACTAAGAAAACTCTATGAAGCTCCCCATTTCTCCTTGATGCTTGTGTCTTTTTATAGGCTTTTCTACTCTAAGGATCTTGGGAAAATATTGTAGTTTAGATTTTGTTAAAAGTTTCAATCTTTTCATAATTCTTGTATTTTGTAGAAGATTTGCTTCCAATTCTATTTTTGAGATATTGTAGCTTTTATTTCCTCCTTCTTCTCCTCGGAATTTGTTTTTTGTTTTGATTCAAAGAAGCATCTTGGATTTTTACATATTTGGCTCATTCACAAAGGTAGACATTTCCTTCAAACCATTTACTCTAAAAACACAAAATTAACAAAAATAATAGTTAAGACTCAAATAAACCCAATTATATGAATATTAATTAAAACAATAGATTTATTTATTATTATAATCTATAATTAAAGCTATTGAGTGTGAATATGCTCATAAAAAACACACCACTTAGGAGGAAATCTCTAAGATGAGTGAGGAAAGGAGTCGTCACTTACAACATTCTCTACCAAGATAAGACTCAGAGGAACTTTAGAACACTCAGAAATTCACTCAAGCAAAGTTTCTTTACTCAAAATTCAATGTGTTTTACAAGAGAGCAAGACACTTTATTCATAGCCTAAGGTGCCTTATGGAGCAAGCGAAGCACATGGGTGGGGGGCCTGAAATGGTCGTACATGGAGAGTGCATTCTAGAAGTTAGGTTAAACAACGTGGATCACATATGGGAAACTCCTTCTAGAAAATAGGTTAAAATGTGGGCTTGGCACAACCTATTCTACCGAAATACAAAGGAGGGAAAATAACTAGTGCTCAAGGTCCAATAATTTGTGTTGTGCTCCTGGTAACCCTCTGAGATTTAATGGGCTCTGAGTCACTGGCTATAGACTGAGTCTGACCAACCCTAGGTCCTGTGTCATGCTCCTGATCATCCTTCTAAGATTGGGCTACCTCAATGAATGCTCTATCACTCAGGGTTTTATCAGGAACTTTGCTCTTTATCCCTCTCGACGAAGACATCCTACAAAAGGAACAAATGGAGACACCCCTAAATTGTATAAGTCTATTTGTAGTGGACTAGGTTGCATCTCATAAAAAATTGGATTATAGTATTGTTGCTTCTCTTCAAATTTTTGCAATGCCATTTAAATCAATACGATGATACGACATCAACTCACATTGATCTTCCGCATTTGGAATGGTGTGGTGAGATTATTCGCATGGGACCTAAGGCATTCATACAATTATGTCAACTATTAAGAGTTATTGATATGGTGCAAGATGTGTATAGGCCACATAGTAAAAGAACTTTTACACATTTTAGGCACTTATCGGGGAGGTGTCTCCATCTGCATCTTCTATAGGAACTTTTCATCAAGGGAGTGAAATAGAAAAGTTCACATGATTGATTTCAACATGAATGCTCAGTTTGAAAGGATGACAATATGGATAGATAGGGTTGTGGAAGTCATAAGAGAAGGTAATGCATTGATTAAAAAAACTATCATAACTGAGTAGGTGCCCATTATGAGACGAAGTTCAATACTTCAATATTTCTAGTCTGTTTTTTTTTTTTTGGCAACGTATTACCTTCGCTCATGGCCTTCATAACCCTATCTATCTCTTTTGTCATCCTTCAAATTGGGCATTCATGTTGAAATCAACCATGTGAACCTTTCTCTTTGATCTTCCTTGATGAAGAAATCCTACAAAAGGGACATATGGAGACACCCCTAAACTGTATGAGTCCATATATGGTGGACTAGGTTTCATTTCATGAAACTTTGGATTATATAGTCTTCTTGCTTCTCCTAAAATTTTGCAATGTCGTTTAGATCAATATGAAGATACGACATCAACTCACATCGATCTTTCGTATTCGAAATGGTATGGTGACATTATTCACATGGGACCTAAGACATTCATACAATTATGTCAACTATTAAGAGTTATTGATATGGTGCAAGATGTGTATAGGCCCACATAGTAAAAGAACTTTTACACATTTTAGGACACTTATCGGGGAGGTGTCTCAATCTGCATTTTCTATAGGAATTTTTCATCAAGGGGTCAAATAGAAAAGTTCACATGATTGATTTCAACATGAATGCCAAGTTTGTAAGGATGACAATATGGATAGATAGGTTGTGGAAGCCATAAGAGAAGGTATATTGATAAAAAAAAACTATCATAAGTGAGTATGTGTCCATGATGAGATGAAATTCCACACTTCAATATTTTGAGTTTGATATTTGGGATATAGTCCAATTGAATTTGTGTGATGAGAACCTTATATTACAATGCTATGGATACTTTTGCAACAACCTGCACATCTGCATAGACCTTTTTAGCATGCTAGATAAGTTACAACTTAACCATTTGATGAAGCATTATCGATGGTGTCTCCTCTTATTTTTTGTGCGTAATTTTATGTTATTTGTTATGTAATTTTATTTTATGATAGTTTATGTATATTCTTACATTGGTTTCTTTCTTTTTTTATGTTATAACTAATATTGAATAATTTAATATCGTTGGGTTTATAATGAATGTTATTTTATATTTGAATTCATGTATGTATCTTTAGAATTGAACATATACATACTATACAAAAAAAAACATTAAATTTAAATGTTTGCAAGTTTTAAGTCATGCCATCATTAAAAGTAATAGGACGAAGACAAAGAGATATCACATAAAAGAATGGTACAAATTTGATATATATTGATAAACCAACATTTCTCATAAACATATCTTCTTTCGCCACTTAAATCACAATCATTATTTGAATACAAAAAAAAACTAATGATAAAAATCTTATAGTGGCCATGCAAGCAGACCCATTGTTCAGTCAAAGGTAATAAATGGCATTTAACTTCTTTGTTATGACTTGATTTCAATTTCTTCAACACTTGTCTTTTTAGGAGTTAGATAAATTTCTATCGTCAGAGTATTTTAAACAAATCTAAAATTATTTGACAAAATATTTTAGTGACGTATGTAAGATTATGATCAAACTAGAAGATTTGGTGACTGTGGCTCATTTGAAATATTATGGCCACAAGTTTGATATTGTTGACATCCTTGAAGACCTTAACTATGACAGGAATGTCGTATTGGTCGAAATGAATAAACTAAGACTACATGGACGTACTTATAGGAATGTCAGTAGCTTGACCATTAAGAACATATTATTACATTATGGATATGTTATGTTCATATTTTGGGTGCTCACGGTGGTAAATATGGATAAGTGTTACATAATTATATTTTCATGATACAATATATGAAACATATCATTCCTATTAATTGGTCCCACCACATATCAGAAAATGCAAGAATAATAATTTTTTTTTTGTTTAATGATCATTTAATAACTTGTATTTTGTTGCATTTAGGAATTAAATTGGTTTTAGAGAGTGAGACTCTCTTGGGGTGGCCAAATTTAGAAAGAGAGATCTTTCAAAAATTTGAATATGGTAAACATTAACGGTGCATAACAACATGATAGAGGTAAGCATGTCCAACAACGTGACCTTAAGGATGAAAATTCTACAAGTAGAGATGAATATGTAGGAGTCCAAGGACAACAAACACATTTTCACCACAATATTAATATGTTAAACCAAATATGAGATATCCAAAGACAACAAACACATCTTCTCCACAATACCTAATACGTTAAACCAAATATGAAATAGTATTATGCACTAAGATATGCAAGGACTCTAACTACGTTTAAACAATTTATTTCTAAATAGGTTTGAACAATTTATTCCTAAATTTTCATCATGGTGTAAATACTATCTAAAGGATAGATAGAGATGAAGAAAAAATTTAGAAACTATAAAACAGTGTTGAGTTTACATGTGATTTATTTTCACATGTTGTTGTTATGTATATTTTGATGCAATTTTTTACTTAGATGACTATAATCTAAATACTTATTTTTTTTTATAAATCGTTAAATTTGTAACATAACATTAATTATGTACTCACATTTGATTAAATAATATAAATACCTATGTTTTTCTTTATGATGAAGTTCAAGTTGTTTAGAAACACTTCCTATAATTGATTTAAATATAATACTATTAGAGTGTATATTAGTTAAAAGTTTTGTTTTATTTTTTATATCCGTCAATTAATGTGTAGTTCCTATTTTCTACTTGTAAATTTGTTAATTATTGTTCTCGAACTAGTTTGGGGACAAGGGGAACTACCGACTCCAGATGGTACGCAGTCGATCCTCCTGTGTTTGGCTCTCCTTCAAGATTCCTCGCCGAATGGCTCCTCAGACGGGTGGGGTACCTGCAGATGGCACTCCAACGCTCAAGTCAGTGGGGTATTGTATTCGACTGTCAGAATACTGTAGACAATGACATACCTTTTTCCTTGGAATGCGTGATATTTATATTACCTTGATGAGCCCTGGTTGTTGGGCCGGATTAGGGAGTTGTTTAGTGATTAGGGTTAGATTAGGTCATTCCCTAACTATGGGTTAGCCTTTGCTAATCAGGTCAACCTTTGACTTGAGCATCTTATGTCGGTCAGCCACATATGTCACGTGGTCGACCTCGTAGCTTAGGATGAGGTTTGATCGGCTGGGTGACCGGGTGAAGGGGACCGGTCGGTCATCCCAGTACAACTATACTTTAATTTTTTTAAATTAGTATACAAAAAGAATGTGTACATGATTTGCAATTAATTATTTTAATTAATTAATTTTCAATTTATAAATATTTTTTCAAAATTATTTTCAATTTTATATAATTTCATAATTAATCATCTTTTAAATTTAATCATATTTATTTTCATTAAATTTTAAAATATACTATTTTGATAGTTCTTTATATTATCCAATTAACTTACATTTTTATTTCTATCACATTTGTTAATGAACTACAAATTTTTCACTCTTTTTTTAATTTTTTTACTTTTTTTTATTCAAACAATCTCATTTTTTTTCATCCACTTTTTTCCATCCAATCAAAACATTAGTTGGATTTCTCTTACACTAAGATCACAACACCTCGAATTGGTAAATTGACCAACAAGAATTTTGTGAAAACACTTCTCAAGATTAGAAACGCCATTAATTTAATTACTTAAAATATAAAAATGCAATCTTAATTCTTAAAACAACCAAAGATGAATCACATATTATTGTTGTAATCTTCCCTCACCCCATATTTTTGTCCTACACCCTCATTTCTTTTTAAATGTTCATTTTACTCTTTCTGTTTTACATTATAATTTAACCTCTAAAATATTCATCGTTGTCCTCCGTTGCTGTTTTTACTTTATACATTGAATTGGACAGAATATTGTTGCAGGTGAAGATCTTTTAGGTGTTCTAGTAAACTTTTTTAGGTAAGCTTTTCATTGCACTGTTTTTATTTATTTCTGAAATATATAATCTAAAAATATTCTGCAAAGAACAATTCAAATAATAACTTTATACTCAGTGGAATTATGGATCATACCATTCATAAGTTAATTGTTCATTCTAGTTAGTACAATCTTTAATGATAAAGAATTGACTTCTGGATTACACACCATACTAGAAAATTTTCTTATTTTACAATCTACAATTGAAATTTAGTTTTTAAATTATGGAATCTTAAGTTATTTTTAAAATATCCAAATTTAAAAATATAATTATAAATTTTATTTTAGATTCAAAATCTACAATCCATGATGTCAAAATGTATTTTATACTGCAATAAAAAATGTATTTCACAACACAAATGTATTTAAGATTTTAAAAATAAAAAATGTGTGGCATGGACAATTTAAACTTTTTCACAAGTCGTGGATATTTGGGAAGAACAATCATGGGATTGCATGAACAAGAGTCGATATGCAAGGAGTCAAAAAGTTTGTACTCAGTGCAAATGGTTTAACTATAACTTCATGCACTCTTACATTTTTTTGTCCTGTTTCCCTATATTTTTTTTTTGTCTACACCTCTATGTTTTAAAATTCTAAAACTAGCCTTTCTCCTTTTATTTAAAAAGGCCACCGTCGTGAATGGCTTCCATTGTCAAGTGTTGATCTTCTTTTTTATTGTTAGCACTGTGAAGGTGGATTTAAGTTGCAGGGACTAAGAATGGAGGTGTGGCTTGAGGTGCTGAAGTTTTGGTTGACTTTTACAGTTAGTTTTATTAAAGAGGGAAGGGTGGTTATGAAGTTTTGAAATTCTTGAAAATAGAGTTTCTCTGTAAAGGGATATGGTAAAAATCAAAGAAAATGAATTAAAAGGATAATTTTATTGAAAGGAAGGATTAGTTATTTAATAACCTTACAGCAATTGGAAATACAAAACGTGTAAAAGAAGCTATGCAGTTGCAATAAACTAGAATGAACAAAGGAATAGGTAGGATTATTGACTAACAGAATAATAAATATCTACATAAAACAGAATAATAAATATCTTTAACATTTTCGGGGACGAAGCCATCAGCAAGTGAAAAAATGATGTACGGAATGGTTGTTTCTAAAGTCATGTTTCTGTTTTTTTGTTTGAAAGATGTAACTTATGGATAGGTGAATTCAAAAGCATATTGTGACTTATAGATGGATTGGTGGTGAATGTTTTTACTTATAGATTAGGATATTTAGAAAGATTTTTTAACTTATGAATTTGAGAATTCAGAATACATTTTTTTGACTTAAATTGTGGAATCCCTTATCCAAAACCCTTACAACTGCATTACAGAATTGAAAATCTGTCAAAAAAACATAACAAAAAAACAACCAATCCAAAAAAAAAAGTAAATACTTTTTTTTCTCTGAACACAGAGTTATTGCAAACACAACTGAACAGGACAATCATCACCGTATCACCACCAAGCCGCTAAAACTGAACCAACGGGAAAATCCAATGCAGTATCGCTCCTTACGTCGTTTGCTGGAATTTTCGTTTGCTCCTTGTACGTGTGCATGCAGAAAGGAAAGAAGGAAAGAGTTACCCTGGTACGTGGGTTTAGGGTTTTTAAAAAATACCAAGGATACTTTTGTAATTGCATAAGCATGAAGAAAAATGTGAAAGTGCAGAAAGAAACACCTGGTATGAGATGGACCATAACAGAAATTAAAAATCTTTGGGCTACAACTTACACCCCCAACATAAAATAAAAAGGACTATTTCTTCCTGCATCTTCGTATGTTCTTCGTGTGTGGATTATGTAATCTAGATATGTATTTGAAAAAAGACTTCCGGATTACATAATTTATAAACTAAAAAAGACTTCCAGATTATGTAATCCAAAAACTAATCATGCATATGAAAAAAAAAAAATTCGGATTATGTAATCCAGAAACTAATTACGAATTTGAAAAAAGACTTTCAAATTACGTATTCCAAAATATTACAAAAGAATATTTTTGGATATACAAAAATTTAGGGAGGTGTGGGAAGAACATATGGAGCTGCAGGAAGAAACAGTCCACAAAAAGGGATGGTTGTTCCTACACTTCCATGGCTTCTTGTGGCACCCCATAATTCTTAAAAAAAACAAAAATACTCATTATTATTCTATTGATATTTTTCATTTTAAAATTGATGATCTGAAAAAACTCTATGACTACAGAATTTGTAAGTATTTTCATATGCAAGAATACTTTTTGGATTCTGTAATGCAGAATATATTGTTTTAAACAAGAAAAAAAAATCAGAATTCTACTATTCGAAAAGTGTAAATAGAAAAAAATACATTTCTGAATTGTAAAATCTGAAATGTATTATTTAAAGCACAAATGGTCTTTTCGCCTGATTTATGTGTGAAAGTAGAAACTAGGTACCAAAATGTAAATCTTTACACTCCATTGTCCTCTCAATTTTTATAAAATGGATCATCCTTTTCAAACTAAAAGAAACTTGTTTTATTTCTTTAGGGTGCATTATGAAACACCCAAATCTTCGTAATCTAAGCTCTATATCATTCTATTAATTGTATTAGTGCCAACCTGGTTAGAAGTGCAACTTGTATAATGATGCAACATTATTTTTTTTATTAAAAAATAGGCCAGCAGCATATAAAATCAGTGTTTATCCCAAAGTTGACCTCACTCAATTTCTTAAACCAGATTAAGCATCTTTAACATCATAATTGAAGACATTATTACTACTATGAATCTGAGTAGTTTTTTTTTCTGATAAAATCACTCAAACCATAGTTTAGTTTAGTTACTTTCTTATGCTTATATTATTATAAAGCACCTGTATTGAGAAAAGAACACGAATGCTCATAGATAGTTTATGCAATTAACGTTTTGGTGCTCTAATTTTTTATGGAATCTGCCATATGGCTATGCACACAAAAGCACAGAAAAACCCATGGCATAAAACTGCACTGACCCTCGAAAGAAAAAAAAAATGAACTTTAAGTACCTTACATGTTTACATTATTATTATGCAATATTACGTATATTAACTATGGCCTAGCATAATTAATCATCCACTATCTCTAAGAAGGAGAAAAGTGACAAGCAACAAGTGTGACCAAGGCTTGACTAGAGAAAAATCATAGAGGGAATATATATTTGGCAAAAATGGATCATATGTTCAAAAAAACAGCTGTAGTTCCAGCAGTTACACATCTGATTGATGCCATTCTTTTGACAATATTTATAACATTATTCAGTGAAACAAAACATTTTAATGGTTGAGATTGTGAACAGTTTTCTTAAAACTATAGATAATATGAATTTGATAATGAGGAATCCTAAGATATATCAAGCAAAAAAGAATGAGACTGCTAAGAATATACCATAACTAGAAATAATCATGCACCACCACTCAACACATTTGAGAGACCAATTTGATTACTCCCCACATAGGTGCATCATTCTGCAGGTAATAATTTGCAAAGTTAGCTACCAAGTCATCCTATCCCTTCTGGTATGTTCACTTTAACTGAACATAAATTCTTAGAAATATAATAGTATCACTTAAATGCTATCAGTGAACAACATCAAAACACTGACATAAGTGTAAACAGTATTCACCTATAATCAAATGACATATGAACATACATAAATGCATTAATATAGTTTAATATAATTATATTCCTCACAGTTGCAGAGGCACTTATCAAAGTAAAAAATAACAGGATTGTTCTCATACAAAAGGACCAAAGAATCTAAAGATACTGAAGATATTCCTACCATCAGTCTAATCCACTTACCACAAAAACCACATCAAAAGCTTCTCGATAGCAGCTGAGTGAGTTCTCAATGTTGTGGTTCCTACAATACAACAATAATTTTATACAGTAGAGCATCTGTATTAGTTACACTTTTTTATACTACCTCAAGAACTAGGGATAGAAAGATGTATGTTTTTAGATAAGGCATGAAGAAGTTAAAAACTCGAGATCATGGAAGGATATGAGAGGGACATAAAAATATAATTACCATAACTGGAATACTGCTATGATAATAAGCATCAGTAGTTGCAATTACAATTTTCCAATTCCCTTCTATAGTGTATGCACTTCTTTACTTAATGATAAATTATCAAAATAATTAAAAAATAAATAAAAGCAGACACACACTTACATATGTGCCAGCAAACAGTAGCATACTCAAGTCAACTAATCCTCTTTTCTCACAAGTTCTTCAAGAAGAGAAAAATAAGAAAAAGAATTGAAATGAACTTCTTTCTAAGCTAAAGTTATCCTATGCACTAGTTAATGTGTAGAAATTTTCTAGTAAAACTTCTCTAAATTCTTGTTTTAACTAGTGTATAAGCTAATTATAGCTTATCCACAAGCTCATTTTATTTTTTTTCTTGTTATTTTTGTCTTCTAAAAGTGTTAATGGAGAAGTCTGCTCAAGCCGACCATTAATCACTTCATTGATATCCAATATCTACAAGTTACTAATTAATTTGTATTCAAAATCAAACTTTGGAAAGGACAGTTTGTTAAATTTAACATTTTTCTTGTTACAATGTCATGTCATGACTGAGTTCAACATCATTAATAAATCAATTCAAAAATGAGAAATATGACACACGACAAAATAGAGAACTGCAGAGTCAAAATGCACAACAGAACAAGGTGTGAGGGTAACAAATTTACAAGCAATATCCAATGTTCAAAATTCACCAAGGAGAATTGCTCTTCAACTTTGAACTAAATAGTAGGTGGATGCAACAAGGAAGTAAAAGTGGCAGTTACTATAGAACAAGTAACAAGAGTGAATAAAATGAATTAAACTCGGCTTACAAATGCAACAGATACTCTAGAGAATGAGAGCAAAGAAGCCAAACACCGCAACCTAAAATGCACACTGACACAAACCATGACAAAAAATATATAACAAAAAAGGGGAGCAAAATTATCAAAACCACAACAACCCAAAAATAGCTTGACAGAGAGTAAAATGCAGTGTGCAGTAATATAAAATGTGAAGGACCGAGATGCAAAAGTGGTACGACATGGTTAGAAATTGAAAAGGGCAGTTTCAATTGAGTATATGACATAGTGATATGACACGGGTACAAATGGGGGCTTCAACCCTTCAACCAAAACTGCAGTCCTGGAAAGGAAAGATATTGAGAAGAAAGGGAAATTAGGGTTCAAAATAATTAGACAGATTTTAAAATACAAAATATTTTAAAAACAAAAAACATCTTTTTTTAAACCTAAATAATCATAATTTAAAACAAAATTTTAAATATAGGAAGGAGAAAGGCATTGAACTCAAACTGTACGATCCTAAGATAGCAGGATACTTCATTTATATTGAGAAAGTATAAATCAATACAATGAATAGAGAAGATTTGATATCTTCTAATAATAAAGATATGATACAAAATAAATAAAAAAGGTTCCTATTAATACATATATAATCTAGATATTCTTTCTAATAATAAAGATATGATACGAAAATAAATAAATAAAGGTTCCTATTAATACATTTATAATCTAGATATTCTTGATTATACAGGATTTTTCCCTTATTTTTATAATTATAAATTATAACAAAAAATAATTTAGTTAGTTAGGGATTCAGTTGCAAAAAGTGAAAATTTCCCAGCTAAATAGTAAATGGTATGACAGGCCTTCATTAAATGGAAACATAATTATTGGTCAAGAAAATAACAGTATCAAAACTCTTAAATTTACCAAATACCATCAAATTTTCTCAAAAGATTAAACAACAATCCCCTTCAAAGATGAAGATTTCCAAAGAACAAAATATGAGAGTAAAATGGGAGAATCCAATTAACAGGAGCACTTTGGTTCACATCTCAAACTTCGGGGGTGGGGGCGATGATGGAATTCCATTTTTCTTCCCCGAGATGTTCCATACAAGATACTTAAATGCAGTTCTTATTCTATTATATGTATGATTTAGTAGTATAAACAGGGGTCTTTGTATCCTATTATATGCAACTAGTGATCAAAATGGTGGATCCTCCTATACAATCTATGCATACATTTTGGTAAAAGAAATTTACTAGAAGATGGATTACAAGAGAGAAAGAGGATAGCACAATAAAAAACATGTTCCCAAAGTAATCAATAGAGAATAGCTTCTACGTAGTATCTAAGAAGCAAAAATAAAAATGAAGAATAATGATCAGTCCAAGTCTAGAAATTTAGCATTCAAAAAACAAAAACAATAGTAGTTTAGATAAGTATTTTGACAGATATTTGTTGAATGTTAAAAAACTGTCAATCTGTCAAGCTACCTAGAGAACTGGCCTCAAAATATCACCATAATATAGTAGAGATAAGTCGCATTCATAAGGACCTTTATAGACATTAGCTGAGCTCAAATTTAAATATTACCAAGACAACTAGAAGATAAGAAATTTGGCAAGGCAGATCCTAAACTTACAGGAATCCCAAGGATATTCGAGTCTCATAATTCAAACCATCAGACATTCCCAAGTCTCCAAGATGATCACCGAGAAGGAGAACATTGGTTCTCTTCTTCAATGAGGCATTGTCATCAGTAGGACCATCCATATCACCAAACCTCTCATGAACAGGAGCTGCCATATCAAGAGCATGCTCATTTTTATTTAAGCTATGAATCAATTTTCCTGTAATAGAATTTACAAGTAAAATGTAAGAACTATATTTATATCTTTAAGTCCCCCAAAATTTTATTTTATCCATAATACTCCAATCTCATTCAACGAGCACTGGAATTTGAAAAAATACTTCCAACATCGCAGCCATACGCTGCAATTGTTCCAAATCAACTCATAAGAAAACACATTCTACGTGAAAGCCAATATAAATATTTGTTTTAAATTTTAAGTTTAAGTAAAAAATAGAATTTTTCAGGACTCAGGGAACAGAGACGTTTATATTTCTGCAAGTATTTTCAGGTTTCTGTTGCTGAATTCCTTGTTAACTTCTGTGAGAGATTTGGATTTGCATAAGATAGATTTATTCGTTTTGTGGTTGTAACTCGCAAGAGCAGTATTTTATTCAATTATAGAAAGTAAATATAGAACTTCCTGATGATAAGTGTCAATTTGACCAACATTTTGAGACACTTTTCATACACTTTTGGATCAGTTACGATTAGGCGGTATCACTGATTTTATGATGAAAAAATCCAGATAGAGACTAGAAATTCTAGAATGTAATTTGCTGCCCTGCAAGAGACCAGTAATCCATGTATCCAAAAAAATTTATAATTTGGGAATCATGGGATTTCAACTACGTTGAAGAGTGTTTTGAAAACCTTTAGCTGACATTGGTATATGCAGGGTTCATATCTAGTTCACACTCAAACTAATGGTCGCATTATTTTGAGCAACCTGCCATCCTACAAATTACAACGCATAAGCTCAGCCAAGTTTTTCTGTTACAATATTAAACTCTATGATACAGCTATGAAGGTACTGAGATAAGATAAATTTCATTAGCTGTCTGTTCCCACGGGCAAGGGAACATTTATTAAAATATGATACAGTGCATATCATACACTTCCACCGAACTCAATTTGCTACGCAGACATGGTAAGAGATGCAATAAATCCTGCGCTGTTATTCTAACCAACCCACTCATCAAGGTGTAAACAGAAACAAATATATTTTCTTTTCTCTAGTGACAATGAAAAGGGCACTTAAGTAATGCCTTGGCCTCAAGAGATACATTTAGATACGAAAAATGAGATGAAAAACCAACAAATTTGTAGCTGATCAATTCAGGAAACATAAAATCACCTTTAAATGATACAAGGCTGCCATTGTCATCAAATACCATTCTGTTGGATACTATCCTCACATTCTTGAAGGATCTGTGAAGTTTCTGCCTTAGGACCTGTTATTATCAAGAAAAAACAATACATTGCAATTGAGAGGCGTCTACAAGACTAGAGAAGAAAACAAAGGGCGTATTTTGCAACCTTGCCATCATAAAACTAAATTGATTTTTCAGACCTCTTCAATGGTATCAGCGAGCCCTGCAGAGAATATTAACACAGGAATGTCTCTTTCCTGAAAATTACAAAATAGAAAATGGGAACCAGGGTGAGCAGTTCAATTTTCACATATCTATATCACATTTCATAAATTCACCTGACATATGAAGATGCAATGTAAGATCTTATATCTGCCAAAGAAGGATGGAAATATACCTCCAGAAACTCAAAAAGTTCAGGAACACCTTCCCTGAAAGCTATGTTGGCATTAGCAACAGATTGCCTTATTGATTCATATGTAAGTCCTCCCTCAACAAGCAGAGCATGTGTTTTTCCCCACCTGATACACCAAATTTAGAGTTTCAGCAAAAAGTAATAATGGCAATACTGGATGCAAATGTTCAACTTAGTGCCTGTACGTCCACCATTAATAAACTCACACACCACTCTTCCATGAGCTTCGTTTTCTCTTCAAGTCCAATAGTCGGTGAAAATTCTAATGGATGGTAATATTCATATAACTGCTGCCTCTTGGCATCATATTCCGGATTACCCTGCTGCAAAAGGCCATGACTGGCTATAGAAGCACAATGACTCTATTAGATATGATCCATAGCAAAATTCCTGATGACATTCATTTCTCTTCTTACAGCAAAGGGACCAAAAGGGGGGAAAAAATGTTGAGGGAACAACATACATTGGCCACGGGTTCCATTAACCGAAAACTTAGTTAACGTGGCATCAAAATCAGCAATCACCTGGTACCATGAATTTGTCAAAACAATCATAAAAACAGAAACACATTGTGCTGGGAAAATCTGAAAAACTAAAAAACAATTTTTCAATGGTACCCATCTATTATGTAACCAAACTACTACAGTAAGTAAATTCAATAAGCAGACAAAGAAAAGATATGGAATACACAATAAAAACACTTAAATTAATTATAAACCAAATGCATGCAGAAACCTGAAGCTTCTGGGGACCACCCAAACGAATTGCTTCAATTTTCGTCTCCATCAAAGCAGGGTCACCCACCAACAAGTCCGAAGCATCCTTCACTTCCTTCATTTCTAAATTTCTCCTGCAACAAAAACTAGAAAATGATACCCTTTAACAAAAAAAGTCAGAATTTTTAAGAAATTAAAACGAAGGAAAATAAAATATGAAAACTTAAAATATAGATATGCAATAGCAGGTTACAAGAGGGTGAAGAAAAAAAAGGGAGAAAAGATGGGGTGGGAAGAAGAAGAACCTTGAGGCTGTGTAACGGAGAAAAGAGGAGAAGTGGCGTTGGCGAAAGGAGGTGTGGACGATGGCTTGAACTTGAAATTGGAAGCTATAATTCATTATAGTGTGAGAGTAACTGAATCAAAAAATTCAATTTAAATAATTTCCAATTTTTAAATCTTAAAAATAACTTTTTATTCTTGTCAAATTTAATAATTTGTTTTTCCACTCACACTTTCTTTCTTTCTTTCTTTCTTTTTTGTTTTGTTTTGTTTTCACATAAATGTTTTTCTTGCATTAGACGCAATTTAGAAATGAATGGTTGCAATTTATTGCAGTGAGTGATTATGGATTGTGTTTTTCTAGAATTTGATGAAAACTGGTGACTGGTGCAGATGCTTTTTTGAATATGAACTGTGCCCTGTGCAGATAAATCCAAGTGGTTCACCAACTTTAAAGTGAGTTTTAATAGAGATTGGAAACTGCACACCCTGCTGGGAATCTCATCTTCTGAGTACAAATTTATAAAAACAACTACCTCTTAATAAAATTATTAATTGTATTTAGTATATATTATTAAATACTATGAAATTGAGATATGATTAGATATTTTTATTGGAATACACTTGCATATCATCTTTGCATTTTTATATTAATGGTAAAAAGTTGTTTTAATTTTTTTAGAAATTTTAAATAAATAAAATATAACCTCATATAAAATATTTGTATGTTCACTCTTTTCTAATCACAATTTTTTAGAAAACAGTTTCATCTTTTGAGATGTTTTATTTTATTTCATATAAATAATTTTAAACTTAGGTTTAAGTATTTTGTAGTTAGAAGTTTTATTCTCAAGTAACATCACATAAATTTTATTAAGAAAATAATTATTGTTGCATTTGCAATGATTTCATAAAGTGGATTGTTATTGCAACCTTGAAGAAAATTGTGAACCCTTAGAACCAAAAGTTTTTTCTAAAGTGAAAAGATATTTTTTTTAAGTTTTGTACCCCATTTTTACATCTCGTTGTTTTTTCTGGGTTTTGTGTCTTATGTATTGTATGAACAAAAACACAATCATCACTAGTAAACACACCACAAAACTTACCTCAACTACTAGCCACCACTACCACTTGAAAATGAAAATGAAGGTTTTTTTACCACCATGGGCTTTTTTTCACTTTTTTAGCAAAGTGGGGCTGCTTTTACAAAAATTACAGATTTGAGCAAGTCGTGTCAACTTGGCACTACTTCATATGAAGAATTCAGCCCAACTTTTGGTCACATCGACCTAAATCGTGTCAAGTTGGCACAACTTTATCCACGTCAAAAAACTTTTTTTTTTTTTACTTTTTTTAAAGTTTTGTTGTTTTTAAATATATATTGTTAATTATTTAATTACAATTGAAATTAATTAAAATTGAGTAGTAAGTTATGTAATATTTGAAATTAATTTGATAAATAATTTTTTTAAGGGTGTTAGTTTTTAACGACAAAAAATTGGGTAATCATACATGGATCATATTTGATGGTAATGTAATATATTAATTTGGCTATTTGATTAATAAAAAATATGAAGAAAATTGTTATTGTATTTGGAAAATAAATAGAGAATTGTTGTTGTGGATTTGGAAAATAAATATCTTGGGAAGTAATGGTTTTATAGAACACGTAATGAGGAGAAGAGATTAATTATAACTATACAAATTAGTAAGATTCATTACAAGATATAAAATAAAAATAAAAATTTGAACTATTGAAAATTATTTATAGGAAGACGTGTCACAATGTGGTCTTCATATTTGTTGTTGAGGTCTTTGTGGAGAGTGATGATCAGACGACAGAGGTGGAAGTGGAAGAGGATCTTCAACGATATGTTCGTCATCGTCATTATTGACTTCATTATGAGATCCTGGTGAGGGCATTATGGGTCGATAGTGCATGGATGATGTCAAATTATATGCAGAAGGAAGGGTGAATGTTGAAGTTCCATGGAAAAAGTACCTAAATAAGAAGGTAAAAATTATACGTGTAAGGAATCAGATGGTGTGGAGAATGAAGTGATAGGTGGCGAAGATGATCCATGTGTGTGGATGTGGATGGTTGTTGAAGACCCGAATGATTGATTGACCAACACCAAAACCATGACCATAAGAAGGAAACCTCGAAGGGTGATAAGTCGGATGCGGAGGCGGTTGTGGTTGTGGTTCCATGGGCTCCTATGGTGTGTCATATTGTTCGAAAACAATTGTTAACTTCATTATAAACATGTTGATATTGTTAAAAGTAGAAGGCATGAATATGAATTAACTTACATCATCGCCAGACAATGATTCCTGAGTCGATATGTAACAAACAATATGGTAAATATACCACTGCATGTATGTTGTGGAATCATGCAAATGACCATTACCATTAAACTGAATGTCTTCTATTAGACGATTATGTTTATCAGTCCACATTACTATCCACTGCTGATGGTATTCTAGTCAGTATCTGTCTGTTCTACCCCTCATATCTTCTTTGTGCAACACATCTAAGTTTTGTGGCTCTGATGGAATACCTTGTAGAAAACCAAATTGTCGCATAACCCGGTCAGCTTGGTGAAATTCAACGGTGGCAAAACAAATAAGGGGAATAACTACCCTACTAACTGGAGAAAACTCATCAGTGATAAATACAATGACGTCTGCCTTGCTGTATGGAGTCCATAAGAACTGCAAAATACTTGACATTAGTATGGAACAAAATATATATTTAAACATTGGATTGAGAATACAAATTGATGTTTTTACAAACCTTTTTTTACTGTAAATTATCAATTGTCTTCCTTATCAAACTAATTGTCCTCATAAGTGGGTGGTACCTTTGTGAAGGTACACGAGACAACCTTGAATAAACAACAAATTTGTTAACATTGGACATCAAAGTTCATTTTTATACGTGAATTCATATATCAAAATATACATTTTTGCTAGTGGGAAACCATGTCCGACAGTAATGTCCTCAGGAGTTAATGGCTCAATTATTAGGGAAAGGGTTTTAATCCATTCCCAAGCCCAACACTGCAATAGTAGCGTACAACCTCCTATGTTGTCTTAGTGATAGTCAATTTCATGATCTAATACACGATAAAGAAACGCCAAGACAATTGAACTCCAACTATAAGTGCAGACATGGGTCAAGTCAGCTAATAATAACTGATACATTAGAAGTACTCTACTTGTTGATGTGTCTGGCATCAACAAACTCCCAATTAATGAAAGAATATGTGCTCTAGCATGTTGAGCGATAACATCATTCGTAGCATCAGTTGTTGTTGTTCAACCATGATAAGTTTATGGTATTTCCTTTAATTACATTTGGGGGGAGGGATGAACCCTAACATGTATTGGCAAGCTTGAACCATGTCCTCACTTGTGAATCCAATGATAGGTTTACCATCAATGGAAAGACTTAACTGCAGAGTCACATCTTGTAATGTGATTGTGGACTCTCCATGTGGAAAATGAAAAGTATGGCTCTCTATTCTCCACGTCTCAACTAGTGCAATAATCAAGTGATGGTTAATGTCGATGGAGGGGATGGTTAGTAGTTGCCCAAACCCAACTACATTTATCATATGGATGATTCGGGGATCTACAAATTGGAGGTGGGTGATAACCCATATGGCATGCCATCTTGGACGTAGTAATCGATCGTTACCCTTCCAAATGAACTTAGTCACATGCTTATTTTGAAGGCGCAATAAAGACATATTGTGAGGGAGACGATGTCCGAATGCCATAGAAAATGCTTCCATAATTATTGTAATTATTTTGAAATAATTAGTTAATTGTAAATAATTATATATATTATTAATAAGTTAAATAATATAAACATTTTCACTAGTTAATTTTTTTATCTCAACCAATAAAGAAAAATTGTATAACAAACCTCGATTTATTTTAAACCTATATTTGCTTTATTTTTTTAAATCTCATTTATATTAAAGTATAAAAAGGTATAATTATTGTAATTATTTTGAAATAATTAGTTAATTGTAAATATATATATATATTATTAATAACTTAAATAATATAAACATTTGCACTGACGTAATTAATCACAAATGGTTAAATTTTTTATCTTAACCAATAATTTTTATTTTATCACAAACCAACTAATGTTATGTGTCATGTGCAAAGATATGACCGAGAAAATTCAGTCGTTGAAGTGCAAGACATAGTGATTACCAAACTTCGACCTACCCAACGACATACACAATTAAATTAAATGAATGGTGGTGTGATTGTGGGGAGTTTCAAGCTATATGTGTGCCTTGTTCACATATAATTGTTGTTTGTTTAATTTTGTCATTTACAACTAACGACATTTGTGGTCCTAGTGCATAGTCTCTAAAATATTTTTCAAGGCTTATGAGGTCCAATTTAATCCAGTTCGAAATCAGGATTATTGGTTTACTTACATAAGACCAAATTTGTTACATGATCCCATGTTGTGTCAACATCAATTAGGAAAACCTAGCACTCAACGTACCCGTAACAAAATTGATGATCCAATTCCAAATAAGCCAAAACAATGTTCATATTGTACAACCGAAGGTCACAATAGAAGCAATTGTCCATGCAGACAAGCTTCATAAAAAAATTCAATCCTAACTTTGATTATTAATTTCCTCATTTCTTTACCTATATATTTATGCCTTCATTTATTTTATTTAACTAACAACCTAAATTAACTAACAACAAATATTCCTCCATAAAAAAAATTATTTATCAAATTAATTTCAAATATTACATAAATTACTACTCACTTAAATAATTTATAATTTAAAAATAAGAAAATTTTAAGTCAAAAAAAGAAAAAAAAATTATGATGTGGACAAAGTTGTGCCAACTTGGCAGGACTTCAGGTTGACGTGGTAGAAGTCGTGTCAACTTGGCACGATTTAGGTGGATGTGGCCAAAATCGTATCAAGTTGGCATGACTTCTTCATATGAAGTAGTGTCAAGTTGGCACAACTTCTTCATATGAAGTAGTGTCAAGTTGGCACGACTTGGCGAAATTTGTAATTTTTTTAAAGCAGCCTCACTTTGATAAAAAGCGAAAAAAAAGAGTCCCGTGGTGGTCAAAAAACCGAAAAAGAAGGCACTACACTCCCCACCATACTCAAAAGGATATTGGCTAAATTAAAAAAAAAAAGTATGGAGGTGCAAGGAGAATTCGTCTATTTCTATCTATGTAATGGGCTTAACTCATATTTTCTGTATGTTTTTTTTTCTATATAAACATAACCCTATGTGTTCAATATAGGCAAGAGATTTATCCTATTCTTGTTTTCTTTTATTTTAATATTGTATCAAAGTCATATAGAGTCTATCACAACAAGAGTTGTTGGACTTATCAGATTGTTATCGAGCCGCTAATAGACCATCCATTATATAGTCTCATACATGAGTTGGTAACCTCGACGTGACGAGAGTGTTGAAGATCCCACATCGACTAAAGATAAAAACATGTATATAAGGTGAAAAACTAACTTTATAAATCGATTTTATAAAGTTGAGTTAGACTTAAAAATTCAATTTTAATATTTTAAAAAAAATAAGTAAAAAATACATAATAATGTTATAAAAAAAAATTAGAACTAATAAAAATTAAAACATTTTTAAAAATATGATAAATAAAAGAAAAGTTGTTAAAAGTGGAGTCTATGTTTAAAAATTTTGGTATACAATAATTAGGATTACAATTCAATTTAATTTATATTTGAAGGCTGTTAATATAACATAACATTGTCCATACAAGTTTTAAGTTTCACTTTTAAAAAAAAAAAATCATCTATTTTGTCTCCATAAAAAATCCCAACCATGAACCAAAAACACAAAATAATAACAATTCATCCAAAATATTAAAAAATGACATAAAAAAAGTCAATCCCATAATAGGAAGGAAACATTGGCAGATCAAGAGTTTTGATTAGAAAAACTAAAAAAACCAAACATGTGAAGTAGATTAGAACAATCTTATGGTTATTATGTTCACATGCACCTCTCATCTTTAATTTTTTTTTTTTCAAATATAATAACACAATAGAAGTAGATCTATGTTCAAATTTGATATATAATAAATCAGTTTAATTAAATGAACTCAATTATTAAAAAAATTTATAGAAATTTCAAATTTATTCTTGAAATTAGCAGACATAACAATAGTTAAACTCAAAACTTTAGTATTATAAGCTTGTTAGTTTTTGAACGATAAATATGAGATGAAAACTGAGATAAGGGTGTCATGAATTTATTTACATTATTATTTATAAAAAAACAAACTCGAGTAAGACATGACATAAGAAAATCCAATTAAAAAAATAACGATATTAACCTTAACAACCAAAAAAAATAATTTTTAATGTTTTTCTAACTGAATTTCCTTATTTAATTATTTTTTACTCTTTTTGTTAATTACTATATTTATAATTAAATTTATATTTATAATTAATACTACATTTATAACAAAATAGAGTACTTCCTATTAAATTTTTTAGCTAAATAAATAATAGAAGTCTAGTAAAAACGAAATAAAAAAAGAGTGTGAAAAATGAAAAATCATTAATTATGTGGAAGTATAATTTATTCGGCACAATCATTTCTTGAAAACATTATAAGTGCTACATAATTAATTATAAATATTACATAATAAACTATGTAAATGTCATTTAATTATGAGATCTATAATTTTTTTTCAAATTTTAGTTTATATTACAAAGTGCACTTCGTAATAGTTTACTATATTAATTAATAAAAAATAATTAAAATAATATTATAATAAAGTGTGTTTTATTTAAACACTATTTTTTTCCTTTTTTTTTTTGTCTCTTCACCTTCCACCCTATGATGGAAGTCAAAATTGCAGTGATATAAAAAATGTGAACTGAGATATATAGTTAAAAAGAAATTAAATAAATATATCTAAAAGTATGGTATGAGAGAGCCAAATTTAAAAGTTGTTAAGAAAAGTAAACATAAAACTTAAAAAGGTGAGAAAGCAATTATATACTTTCCAAATGCTGGCCCCTCACTTAAGGAACGTTATCACACAAAAAAATAAAAGTTTATTTTTAAATTTATTTTTTTCTCATTTTCACTTTACAACTCTATTTAATAACAAAATATTATATTTAATTAATAAAAATAAATATAAATAAAATTTTAAAATAATATATCTAGTTGTCATATTTTCACTTTACAACTTTATTTAATATTATTTAAATAATAAAAATAAATAAAAATAATTTTTAAAATAAAATAATAATATATCTAGTTATCATGTGAAAGTGGAAAAAGATGATGGTGTGAAGTTATGATTACCTAAACTAATTTATTTTTTGTTTAATCAAATAAATGATTAAATGACTATTTTCTTTTTTTAAAATAATATAATTTTTTAATATTATTTTTATAAACTATATGTATATATATTTTTAAGTTATATTATTTTTTATTAATTATTAAAAATAATAAAATTATATTTTTTAATATAATATAAATGTGAATATATGTGTATGCTTACATAAGTACACCTGATTTCATGATTTCACTAGTAATTTTCAATATTTTTAGAATCACTTAAAAATAAATAAAGATGATAAAAGATTAGTATTATAATGGTTGTTATACAATAATTATCATAATATTAAAAATAAAATCATAAAAGAAAATTTAAAAAGCAGCTATAAAAATTTAATATTTTTCATTAATTTTTATATTATTAATATTTAAATCATTTGAAAGAAAAATAAAAACACACATGTCATGCATTGACTGGGAAGACATTTTTAAAATGCATTGAACAAAATTTATAGCCGTTGGAACTCAGTCACATCACTCTCTTTCTTACTCTGTTTCAGGAATCCAAGAAGAAGAAAATCATCATTCATTCACTCTGTTTCCACACATTATTATTCAATAACTCCGTTGCAAAAGCTTACACCAAGGATGAAGGGAGTAAAAGGAAAATTTCTGAAGAAGCTCAAATCCATCAAACCAATCGGGTATCTGAAGCAAGATCGAATTCTCCAACTAAAGGCCTCAGATGGGTACGTCGATTTTCTTCCAAAGATTCCGAGTTTCAACCTGCACGCCCCATTCGTTTTCTGGGAAAACAAGCCCGAGAAAACTGTTCTGAGCTGTGAGGAAATGAAAATGCAGGAGGAACCTGAGGTCATAGACGTGGCAGAGCTGATGAAAGACCTTGAAGAAGAAGAAGAAGAAGAAATGAATTTGGAAGATTACAATAACAATAAAGAGAACATAGGGCCGTGTTTGGTAAAACCCCAGCAACAACCCAACAAGGGTGTTTTGCAGAGTGGGAAGAGAGCAAAATCAGAGTCAAAACAGAGAGGGGTTTTGGAGGAAAAAAAATGTTCACCAGCGAGAGTTGATAGTAACAGCAACAGAAAAACCAAAACCCCTTTGTTAGACTCTGACATTCCATCGTTCCGAAAACCGGACTTGAACTCTGGCAGCCTGTTTGATCCGAATCTGCTGGCGGCATTCGAGCAAGCCGTGAAGGAACATGCTAAGATGACAGAAGAACAGAGGAGAATCCGAATTGAAGAAGAGTCTTCACAGAAAGTGGAAGATGATGACCCTGATACCGACCCTAACCCTTTGATGTTCTTTGAAGAGAACTGTCCACCTGGGGGAGATGGCAATGTAATATTCTACACCACAACACTTAGGGGAATCCGGAAGACATTCGAAGACTGCAACAAAATTCGCTTCCTACTTCAGAGTTTTAAGGTTTTGTATTTTGAGAGGGACATATCAATGCACAAGGAGTTCAGGGATGAGTTGTGGTGCAGTTTGGATGGAAAATTAGTGCCTCCAAGGCTTTTTGTCAAGGGAAGGTACATTGGTGGGGCAGAAGAAGTTCTTAATTTGCATGAGCAAGGAAAGTTGAGGAAAATCTTAGAAGGGGTTCCCATGGATTACTCCAGTGGTCCTTGTGATGCATGTGGAGGGATAAGGTTTGTGCTGTGCTTCAAGTGTAATGGTAGCCATAAGGTTATGGAGGAAAATGGAGAGTGCAATCAGTGCTCTCAGTGTAATGAGAACGGGTTGATTGTGTGCCCTTATTGCTGCTAGCTGAGGAACACTACATCAGTTAACACTTCTGTGTTCTACCTAATGTGATAGAGTTCTATACTTAGTGTGTTCTATCAATTGTAATAGAGTTTGTACGTAAATTTGTGGAACTGCATTATTTTTTCTGTCTTTTTTGTAATGATCATTCTTTCAAATTGTTTTACTGGTTATAGGCGCTTGGCATCACCTGTTGCTGGTTCTTGGACCAATCTTAAAGTCCTTAGAATTTCAGATTCAATGTGCCCTTTGGATGTATTCAGTTTTATACCTTAATAAAAAGGATTCTACCACTTGAATCAGAAATCAATGGATTCTACCACTTGAATCAGAAATCAATGGATTCTACCACTTGAATCAGAAATCAATTGTAATAGAGTAATTCATTGTGTTGATGCTTGATGCTTGGATAAAAGTTGAAAATATGTTTGTAAAAGTACTTTTGTGTTTCTCTGATATTAAAGCATGCTCTTAATTGTTTGAAATACATTAATACTCCCTAATACCTAAGAAGAATTACTATAAACGTTTGATACTGTGTCCAATCTCTAGAATTGAATGAGTGTTAATTCAATTTGCTGAGTTTTATTTTATTATATTATCTTTCTTTTGTGTGGACTAGATGCATACTCAATGTACAAGAAAAAAGATAACTACCATAACATCTTCATTAGCTTAAGAAGCTAAATACGAGTATCAGCATTATTCAGCAGCGTAAGATCATGAGAAGAAACATAACAATGCTGAGGACCTTTGCTTTTTCTTAATTAGGCATTGAAAATGTTGAATCCCAGTTATCATATTAAAAACTGTAACAGAAAGTATCAACACTCGTTACCTGGTTCATTATGTCTTGGGTAGGTTTCATGTTTTGCTGTGCAGTAATCACCATAGTAAATTCATAATTCGTTTTGAAATATTAAAAGACATTAATTCAAGCAATACAGTTAGTCAAATCTCCTCTCTGTAACGTAAAATCATCAATATATATGTTAATACTCCCATCTCAACTTAAATGTGGGGTTACATCTCTGGATGGTTTAATTTGCATGCCAAACATTTCTTAATCATCTCTTTCTGCTCTCCTCGATTTTCACACTTTGTTCAAAACCTCAACATGGTGCTGCATCAAACCCCTTTTTTTCTCTCATTTTTAGCAATGTTTATAGCCTTCTTTTGTCACTGTTCTGCAACGAAATTCACAGTGGGGGATTCAGCAGGCTGGATTATTCCACCATATCCAACATACTACAATAATTGGACACACTCCCATTTCATAAGAGCAGGCGATTCTATTGGTAAAAAAGCCCAATAAGAAATGCTCTTATACTTGAAGAATTGTCTTCTGCTCTTTTTGCTTTGATGTATCTATGCTAGATAGGAACATAATAGGAAAGTTCAATTCCTTCCTTCCATAAGATCTATGATTTATTTCTCATGGCTATAAATATCCATAGCCTTTTGAATCTTTATCCTCTAACTTCATTAACCAGTTCAATGAAAAAAGTATGTTCTTTCTAGTTTTATGTATGTCATTTGACTGCTTGCAATGTGAGGATTCCTTTAATAAGCCTATATGATATATTTTGACATTTTTCTAGATATGTGTATTTTACACTTGATAAAATGACAACAAACAAGTACTTTCAAAATTATCTTATCTTTATAAGATGTACATTTGACAGTAAAATTTATTTTGGGCTAGAACACATGGATTTGGATAAATGTACCTCACACTATATAGAATGAAGAATCTGTAATCGATTTTATTGTAAATGGTTTAACAGTTCTTTTTTTTAGTTTTCTTTGTCCTCAATCATTCCAAAGGTTTGGTGGAATGATGATTGCTTGTATATATGCAAAACACGTACACTGCTCATTATTGCTAAATTTAGTATATATATATTTATATGACAGTTCTGATGACTTTTGAAATGTTAACACAGAATTCCAGTTCGATGACAAATTCTACAACCTAATTCAGGTATCACAACAAGAGTACGAGCATTGCACATCACTTCAGCCTCTAAGGATATTTAATAGTAGCCCAGTAATTCTTCCACTGAAGGAGAGAGGTGAGTTGTTCTTCACATGCAGCATCTCAAACTACTGTTGTCTAGGCCAGAAGATTATGATTTCTGTCCATGAAGGTTCTTCACAAAACCCCCCATCACCATCACCTTCACCCTCTCAAGTGCCAATCATAATCTCTCCTCCACAACTATCACCAAATGGGTCTGCTCCTCAACCTCATGGATCTAGTGGCATGAGTAGCCCTCCACCTTCTACTGGAAGCACTTCAGGAGGCAATGTTGGCAACCCTCCTGTGCCACCTTCCACTCAAAATGATGAAAACAATGCAATGGCCTTGGTAGGTGCCAGAAGTTTCACTCTGTCTCTGGGGCAAGTCTTGTCTATTATCGGTGCTTTCTTTGGCTTTTGGGTGATGTAGTAGTGCATAGGGGGTTGCAACATGCATGCAGGGTACGTGCATTTTACGCTAATTAGATTGATTTTCTAGTGGTTTGGTTTTCAATTTAGACTCTCATCATATTGTAGTTTTGTAAGGGGATATTTGGATTTTCTTGCTTGCTTTTTAATATCTCGAGTTTGGGTTCCTTCATTGGAAGTATATTAGTTTCTTTTTCTTAGATGAATATGTGGTTTTATATCGTTTTGTGGAGATACAGTTGAACTTGTTTCCATCAATACCAACGAAGATTGTGACAGTAATTTACATGTACACAGAAATAGCATAACTTAAATGATGATATTAACATATATTTAGAAGACTAAAATAATATTAAGTAATTAAGCAAGATTACTATGCATAAAACATTTTATACAAAGACTGTGGCAGTTTGAGAAGGTAAAATTTCTCATCTCAAGCTTGCTTGGATAACCGATATCATGGACAGGCATTGATCAAATTTAACATTGCAAGCACATCACAACCATTATCTTAAAACATCACATCATTTCTAGTCAAATAAATAAACCATACTTCCAAATTCCATGAAAAATCTTCTGGTTTTCTTTCCCTTCAATTAAAATCAATACTCAACATTCAAGCACCCTATATATTATCATATATAGAGTCAATTAAATAAGAAATACTTCCCTATTATTACAAAGCTTTGCTTACATCTGAGAGGGTTATTGGGGTCCTACAAACTGGACAGGTCAAATTGATTCTCAACCAAGGATCAACACACTTGACATGGAAGAAGTGACCACAGGCAGGCAGCACTCTCAAGGAATCACACTCTTTGTAATCCATCAAGCATATGGAACAGCTTGAAGAGCTACTGCTAGTGCTACTACACAATTTGGCTTTCGAAAATTGGAGACTTGGAAACCTGCAGACACTCTGATCTATGCATGGCTCAGGTGCCTCCACAGTGATTGTGGTGTGGTTGGAATGTGTCACAGCAACAGGAACAGAAGGAACAGTGCGTGGAATATCACTAGAGCACAAATAAGCAGCAAGTGTGACGACTAGGGTCAGAATAATAAAGCTCACAAGCAATAACACAGACTCCTCTGAACTATTCATCATATATGTTCATCACAGATATTGGAAAATGGTTTCTGAGGTTCAAAATGTATGTGCAATATGGATGCATTAATGTATTTATGCATGGTTTTGTTAGTGGCATAATGCTCAGGTAATTTCCGTAATGGAAATCCTGCTAGGGAGTGGACCTTGAACGTTAGCTTTTAATTTTCTCATGTTTTTATGGGAAGTCTATTTTGGCATGTACCAAACATTATCATATTTCTAGTTTGTAGCAGATGCGTACCGTTGTATTAATAGTTCAAAACTATCTTCGATGCTTCCTATGATCGATTGTGACATCGATTTAATTCATAGTCAATACCATTCTTTCTCAAAATTTGGATTTTCATTTATTTATTGTGAATGAGTTAGAAGAGCAATCATGGTGGGAAAAGGAAATAGTTTGGCTATGCCAATTCACTTTTTTTACCCTCTCTTATATATCTTTAATCTAAACAATAAAATACTATATATTTAATCTTCGTTTTATCTTTCTTGGGCATTTGGGACGAGTCAACTACGTGTAATTTATGAGATATCACTCGTTTTCCTTCTTCTGAATTCTAAAGAATCTGTTCAATTTATACTTCCATAGACTTTTGGTAAAATAAAATGGTAGTACTTTTAATTGAATACTTTTTTTAATCTATACTCATGAATGTGAATTTATATGATTTTTTATAGAACCTTTAATATTTAAGAGAATCCTGATAAATTTAAACTCCAGTTAAATTATTTGAAATAGTTAAATAATAATCATCGCGACAATAACGAATAATTTGAGATGTTAACATAATTGGAAAAAAGTAAGGCAATAAAATTAAAAAAAAAATACAAGTTGTAGTTATGATTATTATTATTTTTCAATGACCAGTGCTGGATTCTGTCATGAAAGTTACCACAGTAGCTATGAGCAATTGAGCAGAAGTAGATAAGAAAAATTGATAGTATATATTCCAAAGTTTATGATCGACACAACACCCGAATATTAATTGGAGGGAGGTTGAAGAGATGATTTTCTACATATGGGACAAGTTGGATGCAACCTAAGCCATGGATCAAGGCAAGCAAGGTGGAAAACATGGTGACAGTGAGGAAGTAACCTCAACATGTCACCCTCTTTGTAGTCCCCTAAGCAGATGGAGCAGCTAGAAGAACAGATGTTGCTTGAACTTGAACCCTTCTCTACTTGGGAGTATAGAAGTTTGGGATAGCTTTCAAAACTTGTGTCAATATGATGAAGCCTTAGGGCAAGGCCTTGTTCAGCTGAGTCTTCATCTCTTGTGGGAGGAGATTGTGGAATTCCAGCCAAACTATTGAGGATGTTGGGACCTCGAGCTATGAGAAGGCGCACACATGCAAAAGCCACCGTGAGAAGTAAGACCACAGACCCAATTACAAAAGCTACTCCATATGTGAACCCACCATGCTCTTTATTGGTGGTGCTACTGTTCATCTTCAATTAAATATTGGAATTGGATTTGTGGGATGGAATTGCTTGTTATGCTCCTTTATTTGGTGATTGATGAGGTAGGCTTCATCGTAGTTTTGGGATCAACGTTTGTATCCTTTTCATATTTCGTGTTAATTTTCTTTTAATTTATTGTTGCTCATTTGCTAGTTGGCTTCTCGTTCTGCGAGAAGTTTCCATGTGGCATAATTCGAGACTAGAAGACATAAACTAGTTAACGAGTTCTGCATGTTGACCATAAATGCATGCGTGTGTGCAAATACCAGCATTGCGTGTACGGGATTGAGGGTTACAATTTAAAGCATTCAAAATTGGTTCTGCATTCTTGGCAGCATTTTGATTGAGAATTAATTATGATGGATTCTTTGTTATTCTAAAATCACAACAATATGTAATTTGGATAACGCTTTAAAAAAAAGACCCATGTGTATATGAAATATTTTGCAGAAGATCAATAAACTTTAATCTTTCTGTTATAATTATAGATTTTGGGTATTAAAATCATTACCGGAGATAGTAGAGTTTGGACAAGGAAGGTGTATATATAATAAAGTAATTCCTTTTTTCCAGTCATGAGTTTCTTACAATCAAAAAGGGCGATTCCACATGGTTTATTACATGGAAAAATAGAGGACAAAGTCTATAATGGCAACATCTTTACAAGGGCCTGCTTGTGGCAGCACCAATAAAAAAGAATCTTTAACCGCGTATGGATGCCCGAGGGACAGCAGGTAAACCCAGTTCATCCTCACTCTGTCAGGGTCAAAGTCATCAATCAAGGTCAGGAATGCTATCATTTAAAACAAAATGGCAGCAAATAGAGTAACTTATTTAGTTCAGATTCTTCTAGTGAATACTGTCAACAGTCACTTCTCAGTAATCAGTTAACCAGACCAATAGATCTTCTGATATGCCTAAGCTACACAACTTTGACATGAATAATGATAAACATAAGGAAACTAAGCAGTAGTGACAGTGAGTGAGGCATGTACTTCGTACAAGTTATATCATCATGCCTAAGAATGCGACCTAACATCCCTAAATTTACCATGCTATATATAGTTGTCGCAAGAAAGGTACTCCCTACTATCGCACCAACATTAACCGAATTACATGGTCCAAAAAAATAAGCAAGTCAAATAATTTTTATGGTACTTACCTATTTTATCCTTAATAGTAAACCATTTAACCTTTGTGTGTGAATTAAAAAATATTAATTTTTATAACAATTGTACATTTTGCTAGGAGCCACGTCTGAAGTGTATTAGAAATTGTAAAACAAAAGAATTATGCCTGAGAACCTCAACGGATAAACCATATATTGAATGAGAAAACGACAGAATAAATGGTGTAATAACATTTCATTGGAAAATCCATGAATTATAGTTCAACTTGTATCTCTCCTTGTTAACGAGAAATCCGAACATAGACACTAAAAACATTTAGTAAGAACAAATATAAATGTATTATTAGAAATATAGAGTGCCTTATAAAAAGAAGCATATAGAATAAGTATGGGCTTCCCATACTACCAATAATAAAGAACCAGGGGATGATGCGTTGAAACTACCACACTAGTTTCCACTTAATGATTCAATTCAATTCAACTATAGGCAGTTGTAACAACTTCAATTTCTAGCAACCCTGCTATGCTAATTTTCAAAATTCTAATTCCAGCTTTTTTATTTCAACCTTTCAAAATTCAAATCTACAGACAAATAAGATTCAATTATCTTGGGCAGTTTTGACCAATAATTAAATAGCTATCATCTTCTAATCTGCTTTAGGAACCCAAAACCCAATCCTTTTACCAAGTCTGTGCCACAGTCAATTTTATATGAAGAAAATATTGTGCCGTCTAGACAGAGATCCTACATGCATTGAATAACAACCATTTTTCCAACATTAAAATTATCCCATGATCTTTCCCCCAATTTGTTAATTACTACACGAGGGAAACAATGCATGCAATCTACCCATAGACAACATATATGCCATGAACAATGTGCCGCCAAATGATATTCTAACAAATGGCAAAAGTCACATGTTTTAACACCAAATACTTCACAATGAGTGCATGATACATAAGGGGCAAAACATTATACCTGGGCATTAGATCTGCCAGGTGGCACTGCTGTTTGTCCTGTTGGAGCTGGTGGTAAATTTAGCTCTGCCTCCAAATCAGGTTCTTTATCAGGTTGGAGGTAGGATGGGACGCCATCAGCTTCAGTCTCATTTCCCATGTCTAATTCCAACGCATCTAGTTCTGTTTTACCGAAAAATAAAATAAGTAAACAGATAATTGAAGCCGCTTAATCATAAAAGAAAATAAAATTGGGGGAGAGGGGTTTATTCCCCTTGAAAATTTGACGGAGTGTAACAACTATCTCAGTGGCCTAACCAAATAATTTACTTACCACCCATAAGTTCATCCTCGTCAATGTCATCAGGCACGTTATAGCTTCTACCCAAAGTCTCCTGGATCTCATTACTTACATCCATGAGGTCCATCATCTCATCTTGCAAGTTCTACACATTGCATGGAGTTAAACCCTAAAATTTTCAATATAAGCTGTAAGAGAAAAGGTAAAGAGAAGAGAATACAAACATCAATGTCTTGGATCTTCACAGTTTTCATCATTCCCTTCAACTCCTTGTTAGCAGACTTCAAAGCTGTCATCTGAAAAAGGGAATGGATAAAAAAGAATAAAGGAATGTAAACAATTGAATATAAATTCTATATCAGCATGAAAAAGAAATCAAGGTCATCTGATTTTTGAAAACCAAACTATAATAGAATTTGTTATAACAAAAGTATAAGGCATAATGTAAAACATCTCTATGAAGAGACCCCTCCCAAATGACAGACGATTCATCCCCTACCTCATGACCTACCTCTCATGAGGTAGGCAGCAGGTTCCAAACAGGGTACAGACAAAGCTCCGCCTCGAACCATGCCCCTTAAAGCGCTACCAAGACAAACGAATGTTTTATAGTGAATATGGGTACCCCAAACAACTACACTTTATATAGGTACAATTGGCATTGTCAAACTTCTAGATATTTACAGATGGTGACAAACATCTAGCTAATTTTGAATTTAAATATTAAGATACAATAAAGCATACAACAAAAGAACAGCTCAGTATTGCACAAGGCTACCATTATTTTGGGGATTAGGTTCAAATAAGAACAGCCTTACCTAAATAGTGGAAAGACTGTTTTCCTGCCTAAAACATGTGACCAATATAGGTCACAAGGTAATAGTTTCCTTTGTGTGCCCGAGTTCACCCTCAGGGTAAATCATAAAACAGAACCATTAGTTTCCCCATTCAGTAAAGATACTGATAATAAGCCTCACTGCCTATAACCTTAGGCAAAGGTGCCATAGTGCAATCAATCACAGCATGGGCTTTCAAAGAGGGAAATATGAAGCTATGTCACAAATGTATTTGATTTAATTTGTAGAATTTTGTTAATTACAACTTCTATTATAAATTAAATCATCCACATATTCTTGCACAGAACAAAGAAATATCATATGCAGATGGATGCAGGATAAAGAGCTCAATATAAGGATCACAAAGAAAACTAAAAGTGCTTTAATACATACAGTTTGTTGGGCATCTTTAATGCCCTCGGAAGCAAATTGAACTTGATCAAGATTGAACGTCTGATTGTAAAGCATGTCACGCTGGCCTTCATACCTGACCAAAGGCATGAAACATTGATATATGAATACAGATACATAATATTCATTCACGGGTATTGTTATATGAATAAAATGAAAAATTATTTCCTTTGCTTAAGTCCAACTTGGGACATATTAAAAGTAAAGATGCCAAGTACTCCTAGTCATTCTTAGTCCAGGTTACAAATAGCCTTTGGAGTTAAGCAAAAACTATTACCATCACGAACATATTGCTGTCACATTCACATATATACAAGGAAGTAAAACAAGACTTCTACAACATAATAACGAAATCCTTAACATCTCACGCATATTACATAGCTATCAAATTGACACGACCCGCAGGAAGCATAACAAAGTAACCTGCAATGATAGTATAATATAACTCAACAATACAAAATACCATAACTTTCTATCTTGCAATGCTTAGTGACTGTAAAGGATAATCAAGCAAGAATTGACTGTGAAGGATAATCTCAAAACATCACTCATCTTTGGTGAGTCTAGCCAACTGAACTTAAGTTAAGATTATGCCAATTTGTATGCCGTTTTATTTTTATTGGCATACATCTTTACTTTTCTGCATATATAATTATAATACAGATCATACTAAGAAATCAATCACTATGCTTTGGCGGAGCAGTCATGGATTTGAAACACGCAAAATAAAAATCATTGCTACAGGGAAGTTTACTTTTTCTGCACACATAATTTATACAGATCATACTAAGAAATCAAGCACTACGGTTTAGCAGAAACTAGAAGGGAACAGTCATGGATTTCAAACACGCATAACACAAATCATTGCTACAAGACAATTTGGTGCTACAGCAGGTGCAGCTGCATTTTTGTGGCAGAATCATAGTGGTCGCATGCATAAGTAAACATGATTTCAAGTTCTGGGTTAAATCTTGTCAACACCTAAGCCAATAGAATGCACCTGTTTCAATTTTTAAGTTTTCTTTCTTTTTATTGAAGAGAAACATTCAGTTAACGATTTGGGTATTTTAATTTTTAAACCTTTTTGTTTTCACCCCTATTAACTCTTGTCAACGTCTTTTTCATTTTCCGTTAAGTATTTTACCTAATTGCCCCTACTATGTCTTCTGTTTTCCCATCTTAAGTTCCCCAGTTTAACATGAACATTCAGTAACATTTAAGCCTTTCACCGGTGTACTACTATTAGTCTTTGTCTTCCTACTGTAACTTCCCCTTTAGAACTTCCCACCTCTCTTAATTTTTAACCTTTCTCTTCTCAGTTCTTTTCACAATTATATTTTCAATCTCTCTGACCTCTTTTTCTTTACTCTTTAATTTTGTCTATTTTTCAGTATTTATGTGTATGATATAAAATTATATCATCTATGTGCTTTTCTAGACATCACAATAGTGATCATGCAGCTATAGTGGTTTTGGGAGTGATCTGACTACTTAGATTTCATATACTCCAATTTCCAATATTTGCACATGATGTTATCCACTATATGATATAGCAGAATATCAGCTTTCCACCCTTTTCCAAACACACAATTGATAAAACCTGATTGAAATAGCAGTTTAGCTTTACCAAATTTCTGATCAATCATTCACTAACAAAAAGCTATCCTATCGCTCAGCTATTTCAATATATTCAAACCTTTCAACAAACTCCCATCATTGATCCATACTTTCGGCTCAACCAATTTGATTATTAAAGATGACAAGTAAACTAATAAACAGAAGTGCAAACTCACATTCGTTTTTGCTTAAGAACTCTCATGGCTCTTGCTTTAACAGCTTCCTGGGCCGGGCCAGGTCTAGTTTTCTTGATCTGCTCTTTATATCTACTTAGCTCAGCATCAAGCTTCTTAATCTTGTCTTCCACCGTGTCACCTCGTTTAGTAATCTGGAATATAAACACAGCAATTAGCAACTCACGAAACCAAATCAATTGACTTACCAGAAATAGAAACATCGATGTAAAAATCAATAACTACGAAACAAAGAGAAAACATGGATTCTACTTAAAAGAATTACGAAAGCAAAAATCCGAATTCCGAAATCCAAATAAACGAAAGTCCTCAACTGATAGAATCCTAACTGTAAAAAAAAGGAGTTATAATCTAAATTGTCATTCGTTCCATTTTAGGGTTTGGACCATAATGCCATTCGTTAACTTAGCTTCCAAACACGGATTCTGGTGCGAAAAATGAACAGATCTGCGAATAAAGGAAATTGAAAATTGAGAGGGAGAGAGGAAAAACCCTATCGGAAGCATCCTGAATGGAAGGAGGAGGCTCCTTGTTCTTCTTGACACCGAATACTCTCTTCATCGTTGGCGATCTCACTCTACGCCTTTGAAATTGAATGTGAGAGAGAAGAGAGAGGAAAACAACAAAGTAATGAGGGAAACAACGTAAACGAAGAGACTTTGAATTTTGGGTTTTTGCTTAACGTCATAAACCACCGAATTGTTATAGGAATTTTCTCATCAACTTCCGAGAACTGCAAAAGAAGCTTCTACTGAATATTCCTATTATATAGGGCGAGATTGCGTTTGCGCTAAGTTCATGTTTGGGTAGCAACAGAGACTGTTTCTTCCTGCACCTCCTTAAGTTTCTGCCACCCCATAATTTTTAGTATTCCAAAATTCTCCTCCTCTAATATTCTGGATTATGTAATTTGAAAATCTTTTTCCAAATTCGTAATTAGCTTCTAGATTATGTAATCTAATATGTAATTTTAAAATATTTTTCTAAATTCGTAATTAGCTTCTAGATTATGTAATCTAATATGTAATTTGAAAATCTTTTTCCAAATTCGTAATTAACTTTTAAATTATGTAATCTAAAAGTTCTTTTTCAGATTATGATTAGTTTTCAGATTATATAATCTGAAAGTCTTTTCTAATATAAGATTAGCTTTAAAATTATATAATCTAAAAGTCTTTTTTTTCAATTGTATGATTAGTTTCTGGATTACATAATTCGAAAATCTTTTCTAATGTTAGAATGATTTTCAGATTACATAATCTGAAAGTTGTTTTCAAATTATGTAATCTGAAATACCTTTTTTTAAAATATATTATAGATTACATAATCTAAAAGCTATTTTCGAAATTGAGATTAACTTTCAGATTATGTAATTCATAATATAATTTTTAAAATTTTTATACATCTATAGAGGTGGTACAAGAAGGATACAGAAGTATTTTCATGTTTTTATATGGATTGACACAAGAACATATGGAGGTGCAGGAAGAAGTAATCAGCAACAGAACGTTACAGGCCCAAATCAAATGAGCCCGAGCCCGAGCTCAATTTCGTTAGTGGATTAGTTTAAGCCGTTTTTATTTTCAACCCCATCAAATTTCGTTTCAACAATTTAGCTATATCTGGGATATCATATTTCTTAATCGGTAATATGATTGATATGATCTTAATTAGATATAAATTCAATATGAGATAAATGGGAAAATGGTTATTATATTTTTGTAAGATATTAAATATTTTTTATCTTTTAGTTAGATGAAGATACTTAAAAACTAATGAAATATTGATTGATAAAAATTTCTTATTTATATGGTTTTTATTCTTTATAAACGCATAAATTGATGCATGAAGATAAAGATATGATTGTTATTATTTAAATCGGTTGAGCCGAAAGTATGGTTGAAAGGTTGATTATTACAGAGTGGACTTTAAGCCTAACTCAACCACATAAAACCGGCTCATGAGGTTGAGGTTTGCACCCACTTATATACAATGGAAGGCTCTAATCTCCAGTCGATGTGGGATCTCCAACATTGATAAAGATTTTTTATTCAAATCTGTTGTGATATTAAATATTCTTTATCTTTTAGTTACATGGAGATAGTTAAAAACTAATGAAATATTGATTGATAAAGATTTCTTATTTATATGGTTTT
>Ga0123342_1000460_pt1 | contig 64016 bp, 39 predicted proteins | sample Turbeawhitnodule_FD_89960 | JGI IMG/M metagenome (GOLD analysis project Ga0123342, IMG submission 89960) | Root nodule microbial communities of legume samples collected from Mexico - Turtle bean Mexico white nodule | ecosystem: Host-associated > Plants > Roots > Nodule | place: Mexico: Nepantla... | reverse complement strand
ACATTCAAAAAATAGATGTTGAATAGATTCTTCATGCTTTTCACAAAGCGTACACATAGAACATATATGCAAACCCTTATTCTGAATATGCTGATCCGTAGGAAGTCGCCCATGAAAATTTTTCCAGAGTACTAGAGTTTTGGAAGGCGGAATAGATGAAGACCAAGTGAACTTACCCCAATCACATGGAACTCCTGGTTCCAAGAAAAAAGAAGATTATTGACTTTAATAATAATTCTTTTAAGGATTATATATTATATTTATTTTAATTGATAAAAAATTATTTTACTTATATTTTTAGCTCATAAAATTTAAAGTAAATTAAGTTTTAGTCCTTTAAATTTTAAAATAACTATTCAATATTTTTAATTTGAAAAAACAATTGAGACTAATATCATATTTTTTTATAATTTTTTTCATATAATTTACGAGACTAAAATTATTCATTTAAAAATTTAACAGAGGATTTTTTTAAAATTTTAAAGACGAAATTATATTTATTTAAACTTTTAACGATTACAAAATAGTTAATTTGTATACAAAATAACATATAAAAAATAAAATCATATTCAGCAGAGTTGAGAAAGAGGAAATCACCAATTTGTCATAACATAATGATGTTTGCTTAGTTTTTTTCTCGGGAAAAAACTTAAAGTTATTCTAAGGATAATATATTTGAAGATAAAAAAAATTGTTGGAAAAACATTATAAACTTCTATTCTCTAGGTGCCAAAAACAGTTTTCTTTTTTACAAAAATTCAAAATGTGTTTAATATCCACTGCATATACTTTACACGAAAATATGTATAATTTTTAAAATATAAGATACGAGAACATAAATTTATATAATATAATTATGAATTATATAAATTGACAATAAATATTTATCTTATATTTCAGATTTTTTTAGTAAAATAATATTTTTCATGATTAGTTTAAAAGGATTTATTTTTTATTTTTATAATTATAATAAAAATTTATACAATAAATTTGAATTTTTAGAAAATAAATGTATTTCTCATTTTTTAAATTGTGTTAGAACTATACTAGAATTATAAAAAATCCAACAAATATTTTTTAAATTCGACACTTTACTAATATGTGTTGAACAAATATTGGTGTCTGGTACGGACAAACCATTTAAAGTCTGATAGGTCCAATGTGATAGAAATTTATAAGAAAAATCTTGAAGTTTTAAAATATAACTAAAATGTGAAATTTAAAATATCTCAAAAACCCTTTAAATATTTAACCAATTATAATAATTATAAATATACATGTGTATTTGACTCATAAAATAATATATTTTGGAAGCATGTCTTCGACATAAAAAGAATAACACAGGTATAACGACTCCGTCTTAGGTTGTTCTGACATCAATGAATGTTGGCTATCAAAGAGAAGAAAAATATTAAAATCCTTTAAGTATAAATTTGATGGAACACAATGATTATGTGAAATTTCTGTTTTAGCTTCTTACATATATCTACACTATCTCACTATTTACAACATTGTTATTGTTTTGATGAGGTGTCATGTTTCCTTCATTCTAGACAAACACGTGATGTTCTCTATTCAACTTACAAGGCATGAAAAATATATATAAATATAATTATAAGATATAAATTAAAAAAAGTAAAAAATAAAAAGTTTACATCTTATGAATATGGTGTTATGTTATGTGGCCCATTTAGGTCTTTTTCAATTGGTTGGACATTGACACTTCACCCACCACCTCAATTATCTTTGCCTTCTTCACCTCTAATTCAATTTTGGGCTTTTAAGATTATATAATAAATTAAATTATTCATTTAATTTATTCTCTTTTTATGCTTCTCTACAGTTGACTTTGGTCACCTCAAAGTCTTTTTTTTCTTTCTTTTTATGTATCTTTCTTTTTATGTATGTATATATACAATTTAGTAAAAGATCTTTCCATCAGTGATTTATTTCTCCACAATTGAATTTGTTTTCATCTTATGCTTATTTTAGTGATAAGTTTATGTGTGTTGGAAAAAATATTGATAATGATTTTTTATTTAATTGGAGAAAAAAGACAAAGTACAGAAAAAGTAATTTTAAATTTTACTTTGCTTTTACCTGTTTTCTTCTCTGCCAAATTTCTTTCATCTATTGTTTTTAGTAAACCAAAAAATCTGGATGAAAAAATATATACTAATAATAGTAATCATGCATTAGCATTATTTATATGTATTTGAGAGTGTCTATTCTGATTATTTGATCGAGTAAGAAGAAACATTGATTTCTTTTAAGATTACAATTAGATATCACTTGCTTGGTATGAGTTATCATTAGAGCTTTTAAGACATGCAAATAAAGAGCATTTAGAGCAGTGATGAATTAACATAGAAAGGAAACCAAGGAACAACAATTTTTCTGCAAATATCATCACTTAGGTGGGAGATGCAAATCAGTTTTTTTTTTTATCGGTAAAAAATAAATAAAATAAAAATATTTAAAAAATATCTCAATAAAAATATTAAATTAAACATTTTTTTTAAAAAAAAAACTCTTTACACAAATCAAAGCTCATAAAACAGAAATTCTAAGACAACTAACTATAAAATTCTACCACTAGACTTCATTACTCAACCAATATAATCAAGTAGAAGCAAAAAGATGATATGTACCAACAATTTAAGACATCAATTAAAATATATGAAAAACTTACAAAAGAGATCTTTCAAAGTTATCTTTCACCAAACCTTCAATAGAGATGCAAATATCTTCTATTATTTTTGTAATCCCATAGATCTTTTAAAAGAGAAAATCATTTGAATTTAAAAGTTTACAAAAGATAGTAGAGGAGTGAGTTGCCTTTATCCTTGGATCATCAAAAGCAATTCTTATACAAGCACTATAGTACAACAAATTGTGTACAGAATTCTCTATCAATGTGCAATATTCTCAACTGAAACACTGAAATAATCCTTAAAACTATTCAGTACCTGCAAAAGAGACTGGAACAGGAAAAGTAAACATGTGTGTATGTAACCTTTGGTCTATATGAACAAGCTCTGTGAAATGAACTTACGTATTCAAGGGTACCCTACTGCCATGCATGTCTCCCAAAATATTTTATCTTCCACATCATTCACATTCACTTTCACAATCCTTGTTTCCACTTCATCTTCAACCACCAAAGGAGAAGAGCATTCTACTTCCAAGGATGCATCTGACAGCCACATGGTAGAGTTGCTCCAACCTGAACCACATCCTTCGTCTTCATCACCGCAAAATTCACCATACCCGTTTTCATCTTCACCACCTTCACCATCCCCACATAGGCCACATGTACCAGCAGTGTCACGGGTACAAGATTCAGCATCATCCTCATTGTAGCCAGTGTTAGCAACTATGTTGTTAGGGTATAAAAGACTAAAGAAGCCAGTGTCTCCTTCAGAATCTGCACTGTCCTCAATGAGAAACCAAGATGAAACATCCACGCCTTTCATTTCTTCCTCAAAGAAAAATGAGCAACAAAACTTGTTGTCACCAATGTGCTCAATTTCACCCACTACTTAGCACTTCATGATATAATGAATAGCTGCTCAAACCATGTTGGTAAGATTTGTTGCAATTACATGTGTCATTTTGTAGTTAAAAGAAATATTAGGTCTCAGAACATTCATTCCTTATCAGTTCAACACACGTGCCAATAGTGTCGGTAGCTGGTCGGCCAAAGACTAGAACCTTATTAGATTTCGGGATTTGAACAGAAACATGTTTATCCACAGTGATGTTCACTTCACAGTACATCCTAGGATCTGCCGACGCTGGCATCAACATCAGAAACTGACTAGTGAGTGTGGATAATGGACATGCATGTGGTGTCAGTATTATATTTGCTTTGCCTTTTTTCTCTTCAATTTTTACACACCTTTCAGCATTATACTAGACTAAAAATTAGAGGACCAAGTTGACATTAGCACTATGAATTATGGAAAGTTTAATAATTATGGGTGTTTAGCATAATCAATGATCAAATCATGGTATATCTGTCACTGACAAGCATGGTCCTACGGTCATCTTGTACCTTCCTGACATCCTTGTTACATCATAAACTAAGAACAATTTTTAGTTGTGTAAAAAAAAGTAAACATATATACTCAAGTACCCAACAAAATCTTCTTCATGTGAAGAAGATGAAGATGTTTATCCAATGAACGGCATAAAGGGAGTAATTAATCTTGATGTAAAAATTAGCAAACTAATACTATAGAAAGATAAGTTATTACTTGGAGGTGTCTTGTCTGTAACCTAACATATTTATGCACAACCAAGGGATGATTGTAATATAGAATGGGTTTCAAGAATCATTGAGTGATTTGAAACCCTAGTACTAGAAAAGTATAAGTTGGTGTCTTTGATTACCTAAAAAAATGTCTAAAGAGATTGATCTGTTTGAGATTATTCTTTTTACTGCTCTAAAATTTCATAATTGCTTTCGTTCTCAAAATTTGTCGAGAAAAAGTAAATTTGAAATCGAAAAATACATTTTGTATGTTATAGAAATAAAATTTTGGAATAAATTGAAAAATCAAAATATCATTTTAAAAACACAAATCCAGCATATAAAGAATAATACATTATGGAAAAAAAATTATCTAAAACAAAATCCAAAAACGTATTCTATAAATGGGATTTCAAAAAATAAAAATTTAGAAAGATTGTTCCAAAAAGGTTCTAATCCGGAAAAGTGTTTCAGAAACCCAAATTTGTAAATATATTCAAGAATTTCAAATACAAAATACATTTTGACCTACACACCCCATTCATATTTAAAAATTAAAAAGGACATTTTAGTTATTTTGCGTCAGTGATAAGTACATGTTAAAATTTTCTTGCGTGCAGGAAGCAATTGTCTTGATATTTCCATGAAACCCGCTTTCATAAGCCAACTAATGTATATCGGACTTGAACGATAAAGTGAGTTTGAAATTTGCTACTCACACCCCTTAGAATACTAACTGAACGACAAATCAATAAAATAAATACTTATCCACATCATCCAAATTGTCATTTCAAGAAATATATATCTTAAACAATTTATTTTTTTAACATGAGAACTTTCACATCTAACAATAATTCAAATACTCACACACAACCTCCACATAAATTTTTAGATTATAATTTTTTTATTCACATAATATTCCTATAATTAAAACTAGAAAAATAGTCATTTTTACTGTTATCATCTCTTTATAAAAATAGTTCTCAAAACTCAAATATTTAGAGAAATTTATAAGTTGTTTGTCTAATTAACACATCATCAATTCTCATTAATGCATAAAGACTTATTATCTCATAGATGACTGATTAAGCAATTATTACTAGTTTGTTTGTTAAGCATTTGATATACTTTTAACTTTATGAAACAAATAATTTACAACCATTTCATTCATAGAACAACTCCTCAATTATAAATAATTATTACTTGAATTGTAATCTTGCATGTACTTAAAATTTATTGGTGTATTAAATAAAAACAACAAATTCTCAAGGTATTTACTAATGAAGTTTGAAGTTGGTATGTCACTAACATATACTTAACTTCAAAAAGATGTTTCCATGCAGAAAAAAGAACACTTGTAAGGTTGATACTGAGTGAAGAAAAAATTGTTTGAGATTTTCTGATCCTATGACAAACATAGTGGCACATCTATTGTTGATTACTAAAGGTATAGTTATTTTTCATCTCAGTTTGCTTATGATAATTAAAATAAACTAGTTAAAAAAATTAGAAAAACTTTAATTGTAAACATTAAATACTTAAATTTTTTATCTTCGATCACTCTACTATTTATCATTACATTATCAGCTGACATTAGCCGAATGACTCTTTTAATCTCAACACAATCCCAAAATTCAAAATTCAAATTTAATCATAATTAAGTCACTTGTTCTATCTTTCTTTCCATTCTTTTCTTTGGTTTGTTTTTCTTTACTTATTTAATTTGTTTTATTAATTCTAAATTATATATATGTTTAGAATTTGTATGTTTAAAAGTAGTTTTAAATTGATTATTTAAATTGAAGCAAGTATATATTTAAAAAAATATTTTTTTAATAGGCAAATTTTTATTTGAATAATTAAAATTCGAGAATCTTTATCTATGGAGGCATTTATAAACAGAAAAATTGAAATTGTAGTGAGAAATCATTTTCTTTTCAATGGAGGAAAATACAGTCAAAGTATTTTTGAGCCACAACATTCCTTTGTTTGTCTCTTTTTTTTTCTCCCAAAAATGTTGAACAATTGGTTTCAACATTCCTATGTTGAACACTTCAAATATGTTGAACACTTCAAAATAAATTTCACTCAAAGCACCATCACCTTGCATTTATTTATGACTATCTATGACCGAACATGTTTGCACACTTCATCGATCACCAATAATTTTCTGAAGACCTTAACATCCACTTTTATATCAGTTATTTTATTTATTGATTAATGAACTGATGTAGAAAATATGAGAATTTTAACATTATTTAATAACCCATGTAAATTTATCATTGTTTGTATTATCTCAATAGTTGTCCATTTAAATTAAATTTATATTAGCATAAACTCGCATAGAATTTTCTCTATTTTGAAAGATTTTAATTTTCATACAAAACTCATTATATAAAAAAAAATAGCAAGTTATTTTCATGACTTATTTTAGAGAACTTGTTGAAAACAGTTTATAGATATATCTCCTATCATGAAATAATTTTAAATAAATTGTTGAAAACAGTTTAGTAAATGAGTTTTTCTAAAATGAATCTGAATAATATAAAACTTCATTGGCAACAATAATTGATAATAAAGAAAATGGCATGATTGAATGTAATTGGTTTGGTTCGCCATGATGATATGATTCGAGTGAGATCCAAACCAAAGTTTATTGGTTTGATGGTTTGGTTGGATTGTGAAGTTGGTCAGATTCATTCAAAGGAACGACTGAACACACTCCTAACCAATAAACACCCGTAATGCATCTTCCATGCGCATTATTTTTATACAAACATACTTGTATTACACTAGGTGAATCATGCTACTTTTTACCCTGGGAAAATGAAAAGTTGAGTTGCCAAATCCTTTGCATTTCTTCATGTCATGATCTCTAGTGCCTCTCTTGTTTGTCCAAGTAAATTGAACACTGTTGCTGCTATGTGAGATGGTGTGAGACCAGCTTCCTTCAATTGGTCATCCCGTGATCCATGGTCAATATAACAATCAGGAAGAACCATTGGCCTCCACTGCAGTTGTAAATCAAAGCCACATGAGTTTTCAGCTACATATAACTGATAAACATTTACAAAAAATATGTACATTTATCATGGATCACCATTTTACCTTCAATTTTCCATCAAGAAGGCCAGCAAGGGCCATGAACTGAGCAACATGAGATCCAAATCCTCCTACAGATCCTTCTTCCACAGTGATCAAAACCTCATGTGATTTTGCAAGACTGCTGATAAGGGAATGATCCAATGGCTTGCAGAAACGAGCATCCGCCACTGTTACACGCAAGCCATGATGTTCCAACAAGGAAGCAGCAGCCACACAGCTCTGAACAGCTGATCCATAGCCCAACAAGGCCACTCTTTCCCCTTCAATTAGTATCCGACCTTTCCCAATCTGTTAAAATGTCACAGCACAAATTTTAAGCTGGTTTGCACACTTTGTGTTCTTAATTATCTCCTTAAGGGTATCTCTTGAATTCCAACTTACCTCAAGAGGAATGCCTCTATTCCCTGGTGGTAGTTCAACACCAATACCATTTCCCCTCGGATATCGGAAACAACTGGGTCGATCATTAATGGCAGCAGCAGTGGCAACCATGTGAACAAGCTCTGCTTCATCAGAGGGAGCCATAACCACCATGTTAGGGAGGCATGCCATAAATGTCACATCAAATGCACCACAGTGTGTTGGACCATCAGCACCAACGAATCCGGCTCGATCAATTGCAAATCTTACTGGCAGCTTCTGCAAATCTACATCATGCACCACCTTGAAATGGACACACAACACATCTTTAGCATTGATAACAGTAACTCATCACGTTATCTGTGACTGATAAAAGAACACCAAAATTGTTAATTATGCTCACCTGGTCATATCCTCTCTGGATGAATGATGAGTAAATTGCAACAAAAGGCTTCAGACCTTCGCAAGCCAGACCCGCAGCAAATGTAACGGCATGCTGTTCCGCTATCCCCACATCAAAGCATCTGGTTGGGAAACGGCGAAGGAACATATTCATACCAGTTCCACCACCCATTGCAGCATGGATTCCAACAATGTCTTTGTCAGCTTCCGCTTCTGCAATCAAAGCCTCTGCAAAGCATGATGTTATTGATTTGGTGGTTTCCTTGGCTTTGAACTGTTTTCCAGTTGCAGGATCAAACTTGGCTACTCCTGCAAAATCATGGTGATAGACAGAAAGTGTCCAAAGTGACAGATTAGACTTCATATCTTTGTCTTTAAGGGCTTGGAGGTATTTGGTCCATTCAAAGATAGTCAATTTTACCATGGTACTTGTCTACTGCTCTTTCTGCATATGGATATCCATGACCTTTTTCAGTGACAACATGGATCAGCACTGGACCAGTTGTTTTAGTACTTTTAACTTCATTAAGAATGGCAACAAGATCATCTATTCTATGACCATCAACAGGACCTATGTAGTAAAGTCCAAGCTCTTCAAAAAGTGTTGATCCTGAACCGCTGATCATGCCACGCGCATATTCATCAACTTTTGCAGCTATCTCGTGCATTTGGCCACCAATTTGTTTGGTGACTCCCTGCAAAAAGAAAACTCATTTTGTACATAATCAGTATACTTTGCAGCTGCACAAGTCCTTATAGAGACATGTGACCTGTATTCTCACCTTAGCAACCTCTCTCAGTTCTCTGAGAGGTCTGTTTGACTGTAACTTACTGAGAGTACTACTCAAAGCACCTACAGGTGGTATGGGACCATCAAGATCAGCAGTTGGTAGGGAGACCTGCTTGTTGTCATTTAGAATAACAATCATGTCGGAATCAAGATATCCAGCGTTGTTCATGGCTTCATAAGCTTGACCAGCCGTCATGGCCCCATCACCTATAACAGTAACCACGTTGTTCTTCTCTCCCTTCAGATCCCTCCCAATAGCCATTCCTATTGTTTATGCAGAAAAAAAATGTCAGATGTTATAGCCTAAACACAAAATCCTATTGTGCATATGCATAAAACCAAGTCATAGGTCTGTAAGGCTCAAGAAGAGAGATTATTTCTGACTTATTAGACTCAACTAAATGAACTGATTGATTGAATTATTTGTAGTTAAGAATACTAGTAAAATCTTTAATTTCATATTCAGAATTGAAATTAATGAAATAAAGAATGACATTCCCTTGTGATGTTGAAAGAAATATCTATAAAAATGTGAAATTTATTGAAATGATGCTCGATCACATATCCCCAATTAAAATTTAGGGAGTAGATATAATTCATATAATATTTTCTTTAACTAATTGTTTGCCAAGGCTAAGTCCAGAAAAAATTGTTTGGTAAAACACTGACAGGAAATAGAAGAACTACCCAGTGCTGCAGATATTGTTGTAGAGCTGTGACCAGTGCCAAAACAATCATGCTCACTCTCAGAGCGTTTGGTAAACCCGGCTAGTCCATCTGCTTGTCTCATGGTATGCATCATATCCCTTCTACCAGTGAGTATCTTGTGTGGATAAGACTGAAAGATTCATGCAAAATTGTTTAATTGATCAAGTGTCAGCCCAAAGAAATGCAGTTGAAGTACCAACAAAAACACCAAAGAAGATAAAAAACAAAACCTGATGACCAACATCCCACAAGATTTTGTCTTTGGGAGAATTGAAAACATAGTGAAGGGCAATAGTGAGTTCTACAACGCCAAGACTTGATCCCAAATGACCACCAGTTCTAGAAACATGGAAAATAACATCAGAACGCAGCTCCTCCGCAAGCTGGTTCAATTCCTGCATAATGCTCAGATTATAAGAATCAAGTTTTCACACACCTATGATATTTATCTTCCTTGTTGCACAATAAGCAGCATAAGTCATACACGCATAAATATAAATATACATGTGCTTTCAATCACGGTACCTTGGCAGAGAGATTCTTCATGTGAATAGGATAGTTTATAGTGTCCAACAGAGGAGTTGGTGGTTTCTGTGAATGATACTCTCCCGTCTCTGATAGCGAAGCACATACCCCATGTCGTCTTTTCCTCACCTACAACAATCCAAAACAAGACCAGCATTTCTGTCAGCAAGTCCTGTTTCAATTTTGATTCTTGAAAATAACAAAACAGGAGAAAAAAAAAAGAATAAAACAAAATAAGACAAAGCTGATAAACTATAGCCAACAACCATATCTCTGCAATACAAAAAAAAATGGAAATGGTGGAGGAACAAGAGAATGACTAAGCAGAATTGAGTTGATTAAAAGCTATGATACTGATACCCTTTAAGCACACAAGGATTGCTTGCATGAATAAAAGACATGCATGTGCTAACCTGGGTGTGTCTGCGTGAGGATTGTGTGAGCAGATCTACACTGAAATGAGAGTGGGAAGAAGGCAAAGGCAAAGGGGTTGATGCTTTTGGATCAGATGTTGTTTGTCTGAGATGAAGAGGGAATGATAATGCAGAGAGAGCCATGAGAGAAGGTAGAAGAGAAAGAGTGTGTGAGTAACAAGGTGGGAGAAAAGAGCAGCACAGTTCCCAGCAGTAAGGCATTGATGTATAATGACGAATATAAATAGGAGAACTACGTGATTCTGCAAAAGTGCGGCCACGGGAATAACCAAATGGAACCTTATTTTTTTAACTTTTTTTTTTCTCTTTTTATAAAATTTCTTATTGTTTTATAAAATGTACTTAATTTCGGTAGGTATAAGTATGGTTTTCTGAACAAAAAAAAAAGTGTTCAATTTTCCACATCCAAATTTCGATGTGTCTGTCTATTGTGTAAGAGTGGAGGCAATCGCTTTTCTCGTTGGGGCACGTCAGCAACGGATATGTCATAGATAAAACACTCTAAACCGATAGAGGCAATATATTTTTTATATATACCGAATATTTTCTTATTTATAAAAATAACCGAACCCTTTTTATTTACTTAGGTATATACAAATATATTCATTGTATATTTTTTTTAAATCAGTTATTCATTACATTAACCGATGTCTTACCTCCTTTGTATACTTTTTTTTTTAATTGGTATTTTAAATAATTTTTTTATTTAATGAGTATAAATATGTTGATATTTTTATTTATTTATTTATTATAACAACGTTGTTTTGAGAGAATTTTTTTAATAAATATAGTGATGTTAATATTTTTATTTAATTGTTTTTACTTACTTTTCATAACAATACTTTTATAAATTTTATATTTTTTATTTAATTTTTTTCTCAACATCTTTTTTCTAAATGTTCTTTTCACTTAATTTTTTGAAAGTCATTTTGTCTGTGAATTTTTTTCTAAATGTTTATTTATTAATTTAATTAATTAGTTATGGTAATTAACTCTATGCATAATTTATTTAAATTTAACTAATTTTTTAATAAAATTATTGAATTTCATAATGTGTACTTTTTTTAAAAAAATTATAATAAATAAATATACTCATTAAAAATATGGATTACATTTAGATTAAATTAATGACTATATAAATTTAATAATATGAATATTTTGTATTATTGGTTATAATTTTTTGAATGATTTATTTTATTAAATTCCCAAATAGGTGAGAACAATTTTTTTTTGTAATAATTCAAATGTTTATATATGAGATATTTTTTTTATTTAATCACGATCTATTTTATGCATATTTGAAACTATTTGAACAAGCTTATTGGTTCCTGATTAGTTTTAGATTGAGTAATATAGTTCTCTACAATGAGATCAATAATATTCATGACTAAGTTGTTAAAATCACTTACCTATACTTAATTACAAATATATTACAATATGTATTACTTATCTATACTTAATTGGAAATCTATTTCGATATGTATATTGTATTGTGCAAAGTGATTTTGGTGAATTTTAATAAGAGCTTTTATCATAATCAGTTTTTTTATGTTGAATCCTTTTTTTCACAAAAAAAAAATGTGGATCATGTTAATTGAACTTAACAACACAATGATTATTTCATTATGCGTAGTATATAATTAATTTAGTATTTTACTATATATTTGTACAACTATATTATCTTTATTACATGGATATGACAAGTATATTTATTGATAAATCTCTTATTTTTTTAAATGTAATTTATTGTTTTTGTTAGGTTACTTGTCATGTATTTTCATCCTCACCTCCACCATCTCATGTAGGAGTTCATTAATCAATTCAATGTTTACTTCTAGATTTGTTTCTTGATATATTATTCTAATAATTAAACCTAGACTCTATCATACCATAAGTGAAGTTGAAATAAATCAACTTATTGTTGTATATAGCCTTATTTGCTTTCAAAAACAAATTCTAACAAAATATGTTTTATGATAGTTAGGAATTTGGATAATTCATGTTATCTTTGTGATAAGAGTGAAATAACTTGTTCTATATCTTTAACTATTGACACCTTTACATTTACCATCTTTCAAAAGAAACTATTTAGATACTGTAAAAAAGTTTAGCAATCTACATCACACCAAGAATATAATAACTCATTTATGGCATAAGTGAAGGATATTTTAAATTGTCAAACAAATTATCTAAATGTTATCCCTAGATTCAATGGTCAAAATTGCATTGAGAATGAACTTGGGTCATTGTCTAATGACAAATATAAATATTACTAACAAGTTCAACTATTTATCTTGTAACTAAACAATCAAAATTCATCATTAAATAATTAAAGCAATGAAAACAAATATTATGAATATTTTTATCTAAAAATAAAGAATATCACATAAAATTTAAATAGTAGTTAGAAAATTATGTCCATAACTAAATAAGAAACTTAAGTAAAGTATTAACATACCAAAAAAAAATCATAAAAAATTATTTAAAATGAAAAAAAAAACATTTTACATGTTAAAAAAATACAAAATAAAGAATCCAATTAATTGGTCTTTTAAAATAACAAAAATGAAAAGTGGGTTAATGAATATTTGCTGTTATATTAGGTAAATAAAAGGTGAATTGGATAGTTATGGTAAATAAAAAATGGTATGAAAAAAAGTCACAGGGTAGAGGAAAGTTGAAGATTGATTTAATGAGATAAAATAAATGGATAGTGTGATTTCTTTAAGTGGAAAAATAATGAATTTTATTAAAAAGTATATTGATAGATGTGGTTGATTTGATTAAATAAGTACTATCAAAACTACTCTTAAGAATTCTTTTACAATATAGAAATATTTTTTGGTTAAAAAATAGTTGAAAAAATAAAAGGATTATTAAAAAAACTAATTATTAATTGATAATAATAACTATAGGAAAATTTATTAAATAGACTTATTTTTTTAATTTAATAAATAATTCTCTAAAATTTATTATTTCCTCCTTATTTTATATATATAATATTCCTTTCAAATCATCATATATCACCTAAATTAAATAGACACAATTATAATCATTATTAAGTGTGGGCAAATAGCAGGTTTATTCACTGCGGATTGACGGACATTTTTTAGTTTTTAATTATTTTTATAATTTATTTTTATTTATATATATTTTCTAAAAATACATCTAGTTATGTTAATATTTTTTTAAAAAAATTGAATATATTAAAATTATTATTTTTATATATTAAATTATTCTATTATAATTAATAATTAAAATTTATTTATAAATATTAATTATGTAAGTTATAATATTATTACTTACATTCATCATATAAATATAATATAAAAATTATCTTTTAAATTATTTTTTATTTTAATTTTTAAAAAATCACAAACTATAAACAAAATCCAATTTTTCAAATATTAGCACATTGACGGATAAGTCCATAGACCAAAATTTATCTATTAGATAATAATTTCAGTGATGAATATTTTGTATACACAAAATTGTATGTGGGTAAAATAACTAGTTTTCCTTTCCTTCAATAAAATTATCAAATAAAACTAACTTTAGATATCAAAAATAATTAATCAATATTAACTAAAATACTATTTTAAAAAATAAAAAATTATTAATATTTAAAATAATTTGTATTATTAAAAAAATTATAAAATAATTTTTAAATTGGTATCTAAATTAGTTATAAAGATCTTAATTATTAATATTCTAGATTCTAAATTAGTTAAAACAATAGAAACTAATTTAAAATATAAATAATTAATAATTAAAAAATGTACTTATAATTAAATATTAATTTAAAAAAATATTTTATAAATCTTTATTAATAATAGAAACTATTTTAAATACCAATATTTTTTAATTTATAAAATATTTTTTTAATATAATAATTAATTATTTTAATATTTAAAATTAATTTTTATTTAATAACTTTTTTGTTTCGTATTATTTGCAATAAAACATACTTAATCATAAATGCATTAAATGAAATAATTTATTGATAATTATTATTTAAAATACATTTAATGCTTCTGTGCAAAAAGAATTTAATATTTATCATTTTTAACCTTTACAATGAATGGTAGAGATGTACGGTTAATATTTCCTTTGTTTCTTTGTCTTTTAATTTTTTTAGAAAAAGAAAGGTTTTAGAAAATTTTCATGATTTTAATGAAATATTTTGTAAAGTTTTTTATTTTATTTTTTCATTTCTAGCCACAATAACAGTGGATGGAATATTTAGCATGCTTTTTTTCAATAATTTTTATTTATTTATTGAAGTTTTTTGAGAATTACAAAGTTATGTTAGTTTTTTCCTTATTTCATAAACATTCCTCACAATTTATAGTTTTCAATAAACTTTAACCAACAGTAAAATATGTAATATACAGTAATTTACTAGCATTTTTCCATTTGAATTAGTTTACTAACTTGTAAGCAAATGGTATTGCTACTTAGTCTTAAAGTAGTAGTGATGGTAGGCATAAAAAGAACCAAATTTACAAGAATCAAGGTGATGTTAATCAAAATAATTCATTTTTTTGTAGTTACATGCACGTCAATAATAAAACATAACTTTTTATATATTACATAACTTTAAAATTTGCACATGTAATAATTTTTAAAGTGATTATTTAGTAACTCTTTGAGTGAATTACAATAAGATTTCCTCATTCAATAATATATTTTCAGTATAAAAATAGTTTTTGAGTTTTATAATGTCATTATTCCTGTAGAAGCTGTGTGCTTGTAGTATATATATATATATATGAATGAAAAAAATAAACAAATAAAAAAAATATATGTGTGAAAAAAATACAAAAATTATACTGAACAGGTTCAATCTCTTTGTGAATGGAACAGGAGACAAGTTTTAAGGAAAAAAATATAAAAAAACATTGCTTGTTCTTGTTAAACTTGGTGCACTTTTGTCATTGTCTTTCTTCTTGTCTATGTGGGGATGTTCTTGTCACAACCATGCATATATGTAATAATGTACTTGTCTCCTTCCCTTTCAACAACTCATCAATGGCTTTACTTCTCCATTTTGTTTATAATTATTTCCCAGTTAGTCATGCATGGTGGTCCAGGTGCACATGGACAGTCTCTGGAGTCAGATAGGTGAATGAAAGTGATAACATTCCCAGTAAATATAAATTCAATATTTTTAATAGATCTTTGTGAGCAATAAATATAAATGCTTTAATCATCTATTTCTTCTCATAATACAAATGTTTTATTTGTTGTCACCCTAAACTTATACTTAAAAATAAGTTTTTAAGTAATCCTATTTAAAATTTTAAAAAAATATTCATGATATTGATTCATATTTGTTATTAAAAAAATCATTAAATAAAATTAATTTTAAAAACAAAAATTATTTAGTAGTTACATTAATTAAATTAATTTTTATTATTTATAATTTAATATTTAATTAGCTATTAAAATTTTAATTATTAATTAATTTTTTTAATTTTAAAATATAATAATTAATTACTTTTTATTTTTAAAATTAAATTTTATTTCATGATTTTTTACTATTTATAAAATATACTTACATTATAATGTTTTTGTTTTATTAAAAAATAAATTTATTATTATTCTTGGTTAGTGTAACAAAATTAACTTACAGTTGTTGGAAACAGAAATAGTAATAAATGTACATAATGTGTATAATTTTATATTTTAAAATACTAAATACATCAGTATTGAAGGTTAGTAAAAATATATTTTTAAAATTATATTTTCACACTACACTAACATTTTTTATTAATATATTATAAAACTTGATAAATAGAGTGCGTAAGTGTAACTTAAGACAGATAATAATAATAATTTTTAATTTTTAATTTTAAAATTTATAATTAAATTAGTATAAAAAATATATATATCACAAGAGAATTATTAGATAGCATTAGAAACAAAATATTAATTATTATATTGACTACATATTGTTTAATAAATTAAAACCTATTATTATTTATAGGAGTTTTTTATTAATAAAAAATTATAAACTAGTTTTAAAATTATATCTAACATTAACTATCAATGTTTCAACTATTAATTATTTTACATTATTTTATAATATAAAGTAATTAGTAGTTAAAATTTTTGTTCAGAAATTATGTTAGTTTAAGATTTTAATGACGTGTTTAAATTAATGATAGGACTATTTAGAGCAGAGCAGAATCTTTGTGTATCCATAATTCTAGTCAAGTATGGATAACTAATTTGATATAGTTTGGTATTTAAATGTTGATTATGATGTTGAAAATATTATTGATGTTGTTGAGTTATGTTATGAATTTTTTAAATTTGAACAAAATTGAAAGTTGGTTGTTTGAGTTTGAATTTGAGTGGAATCCTATATATGCTGACATATAAGTTAAAAGTTAAATGGAAGTATAAGTCAAATTATAAGTAACCTAATAGCATATGGATCCTGTAGGTTATATAAAACACAAATTGAAGTATTGATTTTGGGTGAAGATTTGAAATTTAGTTGGCTATGTACATTTTTTTTTTGATATTTTAGATTAAGTGAAAAAAAAATCACTCAAGCAAAAATATAACATGAACTTTTTACCTTAATGTCTACTTTCGCTCAAGTGAGATAAATTTCGTCTAAACAAAAATAGTATTAGAACTATACTTAGTCTTGGTCTTATTTTCACTCAACTAAGATCATTTTTGGTCAAAAAATAAAATTAACATTTAAAACTTGTTTCTAAAAGACGGTTTGATGGTTGCTTATTTTTTAATTAAATTATATGTAAATTTTAAGGGTTTAGGATTTATGTATTTATGTGTTTTTTTTTATATTTTGAATAATGTTACAAATCTAAATTTTCGTATAATTGAAATATTATATTAATGTATGATATAAATTATGAATCATATGAAAATATGATCAAAACATAGTATTTTCAGGAAAAAAATACTGTGTTGAAATTGTTATGATGTGCATTGATTAAGAATTCGTATAAAATGATGTATCCTAACTCTATTGGTATATCGAAATAATATAAATGAAGATGATAAAGTGGTGAGAGTTAAAGAAGATTCATATGACTAAGTTTGTGGATTGAACAATAATTTAACTAACAAGTTATATGGATTAACCCTATCTTGTGAGGTGAATTGATTGATATGTATATATGGTTGTATATAGAGATATCACAACGATGATAATATAATAGATGCATATCTTTAAATCTAAATCAATGTATGAGTCTTTCAAAAGTATAGTCAAATATCAATATATAGATTTCTAACATAAGTGATCTTAAACATGAGATATTTGTAGACACTTAGACTCTTAATACATTGAAATGTGATGATTCATATGTTTATAATTTAGTTATTTGAATCTAAAGTTATATTCAAAGTTTTTAAAATATATAACTTACCCTATTTCCTTATTTGTATTTGTTTTGAAATTTGTAATTATTGTGTGTTACACTGAAGAAGATGTTGCAGATGGTAGAACTTCATAATAAGTAGATAAAGTTTTCTACTTTTCTTTTTGTGTTTTGTTATGATATATACATATATTTTAAAAATCCATATGAAAAAAATATATTTTTTAATAATATTTTATATATATATTCACACGCACATAATCTTTACATCATATAATTAGAAATGTTACACTTTATAATTTATTTAAATAATATTATTTTTAATTAAAAATAAAAAATAAAAATATTAATACATTATAGAACTAAGCATAAGTCTAGTTTAAAAGACCACCAACAATTTATCTTGAAAATTTTGTCAATAATAATTCCAAATGTAGTTACCATATTCACACTCAATTAGAGTTCTTTAAAAAATTTGAACTAAACCAAATTTGTAATAATCAAAAGCGAATTAAAATTTATTATTCTGGAAAGTATACAATAAATTATTATTTAAATTTAAAATTCAAAATTGAATTTCTGTTTTAATTAAATTGAATTATGATTTATAGTATTAAAATATATATTTTAAAATAAAATATCAATGAGTAATAATTTAAATAGTTGATAATAATTTAAATTATATAATGATGATGAATGTGTGAGTTGTGGATACAAAATTAGAGTAATGAATGGATGATAGCACTGTTAGGTTTGTTTGGGTATTCTTCAATCTTCCAACAACACTCTCTCCCCCATTATTTTGCATACCACAAATTATATATAGTTGGTATCATTTCACAGTCAAAAATATTTTTTCAATAATAAAAATACATGATAATGAATTATGGATAGAAAAAAAAAGAATTATAATTATTTTTAATTAAAAATTGTACTTATAAAATAATTTTATATGTATATCAGTACTTTTTGAATAATGTACATTAACTATACTTTTAATTCATGTTAAACATAATTTCCGGTGGTTTTCTTTTTAATAAATGTATATCAATGTTATTTATTATCTGAGATTAGTTAGAATTATTTCATTTAACATTTAGTTACTTAATTGATATAAATAACTATATTTTTCTAGTAAATATTTTTCTTTTGACTATTATAATTGTTATAGTTATTGTTACTATTTTTATTTTGTTTTTCAAAATGGGTCAGAATTTATTTCTAATGCTCTTATGATCATTTTGACCAAAGGTTGGTTGTTAAGATTTTGTATCCTGACACAAACTGATATATGACAAAATAATTATGGTTAGCATTCCTCGTAATAACATCAATCAATGTCGCAAAATTTGGTTCAAAAACAACTTCTTCAAACACTATTTAAAAACTTCACCAAATAATATTTTCAATTTATTATATATTATTTAATATTACTGTAAAATTTGTTAGTGGTAATTGAAATGTTTTATTTCAATAAGAAAATTAAAACTAAATAAATTTAAATTATTTTGTTAAAAATGTTTTTAAAATTAAATTTAATGTATTTTAATTTTCTGTTAAATTTATTATTTAATGAAAGAAAAAAATGAATTTCTAACTTTTTTAGAAACAACTAAATGTAGTAGAGGGGATTTTTTTAAAGTAATATATTTTTATTCTAAATAATTAAATAAATAAATCACTTCTTATCAATATATATTTTTTGGCACAATCAATCAGATCCATTATTTATTTAAAAAGTGTATTTTTTTAGTAACTTTAGAAACTAATTTTAAAAATTAAAAATAATTTATTTTTATATTAACTAAATTATATATTATTTTATACACTAACAAAATTATTGGTTTTTAAATTAATTTTTATTATTAATAAATAATTTTTAAATAAAAATTAATTTAGAAACTAATAATTTTTTTAATCTTTAAAATTTATATGTTTAAGTAATATAACAATTAATTATTTTTTATTTAAAATTAAGTTTTATTTAATATTTTTTTAAACGAATGAATATGTATTCAGTTTAGAATAAAATAATTGTATCTAAATAGGTGTAGTGGTACATTCTAACATTCAGTTGACATTATCTCATATATTTTTAAATTTTTAACTTTTTTTATCATATTATATTTTTTAATTTTTTATGTTTAAGTTAATAACATAATAGTAAAATATATTTAGAATGATCAAATGTGGGAAAAAATAATTTTGATACTTCACTATATGAAAATTTAAAACGGTTATGAATAGATTAAATATTTTTCTTGTGTATATATATATATTCATAAAGGAATCCTATGCCATAAAAAATATACATTTTTTTTCTAATTGAATAAAATACATGTTGGATGTATTGATCCATAAATATCACCTGGTATTCGTTCCAAAAATATAATGGTGATGATTTAATAATTAACTTCCTTTTTTTTTTACAAAAGAATCTTACAAACTTTAATTAGTGTTCATTAGAGTTCATTTAAAATTTTAATTATTTTTCATAATAAACTCAGCATGATCTAATTGATCATGTAAAAAAGTTGAATTTATTTTAATTCATATATTTTGGCATGTAATATATGTAGTACATCTCACGAGAAATACAAATTCAATACATTTTTCTCAAAGACAAGTCAATTAATTAAAAAAATCATATTTTTCTTTTCATTATTTATTTTAATAATATTGTATCCATTTATATGAATATCATTAAAATTTTAATAAGTCTATGGAATATAGAAAAATAACATTCAATTTATATTTGTTGCACTGGATATAATACTACTACTGATGTATCAATATTCGTCCTTTAAACATTAATTAGAAATATAAGCCATTTTTTATAATATAACCTGCTATGAAAATATAAACTTATAATATAAAATAGATAAGAAAACAAGAGAAAATAAATGAAAAAACTTTTCGGTGAATTAAAGAGTTGAGCAGTGAGGGCGATCATTCCAATTTGGTAAATGCTTTTGTATTGGTCATTGTTCTGTCTCGTGATTTCTTTTTCAAAGTAGAAAAATAAAATTTGTAAACATGCATTTGATCATGTGTCTCTGTCAATTGATGTGCATTCACTTCATCTTGTTCATAACAAAATTGGTTCAACCTTATATTTTTAAAAAAAATAAAAAAAAATTGATTTTAATTTTGATCATGTTATTCATTCACAGGGTGGTTAATTTAAGAGCAATTAATATTGACACACAAATCAAAGTGACTCTCCTTTCGAAACAACCAATCTTCTTTTTGACCACAAACTTCAATTTCTTAATTGTTTTGACCACAAAAAATAAACTATTGGATCAATATTTTGATGGATGCTTTTATGCAGACTTAGGTTTCTTTTTCTTAATTACTATGATCAAATATTTTCAGTGTGTCAGAACTTCTGTGTGATGAATTCCAAGATGATTTTGAAAATGGATCACTGTTATTGGATACTTTTAATTGATGCGACCTCTCACACTGATAATAAATTTTAACATTTCTGATCTTTTTGGTTAAGTTATATACTAATGAAATATACTGATAATATTTAAAATTAGTAAAATAATTTAAAATTTAGATTATACTGATTTTAATATTTAAAATTTGTAATTTGTTATGTTTTAGTGTTATTTATTTATAGAGTTTATTTATTTTTTAATCATAACAATCAAGAAATTGAAGTTTGAAAAGGGAGAAAAAAATTTGGTTGTTTTGAAATGGGGAGTCACTTTGGTTTGTGTGTCCATTATTAATTGCTCTTAGATTAACCAACCAAGACCAGAACTAAAAACCAGTCTGAATCAAGTTCCTTTTTTTTCTTAAAAAATAACAAAAATGAAGTCATATGTGATTATACAATATCATTGTAAAATAATAACACAGTTTTAATTATATTATTTTATATTAAAATTATTTAGTTATTATATTACTTTTACACTAAGTCAGATTCAGGTTGAGTCAATTAGGTTTGAGCACATAATCAATTTAGAGAAGATCAAGTTGATTCAACCTGGATCCAGTTCAAGTCAATTTAACCTAGGTTCAAGTTGAATCCAATCGAATCATGTCCAAGTCAAGTTGATTCGGCTTGGACACACTGAGTTAAGTGAATCCAAACCTAAGTTGAGTCGATTCAGCCTAGGTCTAGTCAAAGTCTGTCCGATCTCAAGTCTAGTTCGAACCCAAGTTGAGCGGAGTTGACATAGTTCTAGATAAGTCTAGTCAATCAAGCTCAGGTCAATTCACGTTGGTTGGCCTAAGTTGAGCAAAATCAATTTGTGTCTAGATAAAACTAAGTGGGCGTGTGTAGTCATCCCAAACTCAAGTTAAGCTTTCTTAATCTATGTTCAAATCAAACTCAATTGATCTTAAATCAAATTAAGTGAGTTTGAGCCTAAATCAAATCAAATCGGCTCAAACTAAAACAACTAAAGATCAAAATCAAAACAAGTCGATCGAGTCGATTCAATTTAAATCCAAGTCAAATCTCTTCTCACGATAACAATAAGTACAAACTCACTATTACTCGTGTAATATATAATAAACACTTTTAAAAAAGTATATATTAAAAAGTATTTTTAAGTAACCACTACTTTTGTCAACAAATAAAACTCGAACATTTTTTTTTAAAGTGATTGTTGATTGTGAAGGCATTAAATTGAAAGTTTTCATGAAACACATTTCACTCCAAGGTTTGCCTCTTCAACACTGTATTCAGACACATATTTGCTGTCAGACGGTCAATTATTTGACTAAATGAATAGCAAAAACGTCTTACATACACACACAAGTAGCCATTGTTGATTTCAGAATATAGACTCAAATCTAATCACATGTCACACAATTGTGTCTTGTTCCACTCTTCTGGCACCTAATATAAACATTATACGTAACATTTTCTTTAAATCCTTACCTATCCTAATCCATAAAGTTGTTATAACATTTGTTTAGAAATAAAAATATTAATTTTATTTATATATCATATTATAAAAGGGCAGAAAGCACAATTGTTCAACAAATGGGCTGGGCTTCATTTTTTGGTCCTGTGCTTATTTCTTCTGTGGATATTTCTTCCTGTACCCCCATTATTTCTTCATACACCTCATAATTTTTAAAATATCAAAATTATTTATTTTGAATTTTGTAGAATATAAAATACAAAAAATCACAAATTTTAACCTCTTAGATTAGAATCTAAGAAGTCTACAAATTTCACAGTTTGATAGTAGTAATAAAAAATATTAAAAAGTAATTTAAATATTTTTCGAAATATGAAATATAAGAAGAAATGCATGGACAAGCAGGAAGAAATCCTTTCCCATTACTAACAAGGGCACTGCTATTTCTATACAACTATATAATTAACGTACGTTTTATAGTCACATTTAATGTAATATTTTCATTAGATAAACTTATTTTTTAGAATTGTACATCATTATATAAAAATATATTTTTTAACGATCTTTGTTGGAATTTTTAATTAAAAAAATTGATCTTTTAATAAGTATTTTCTTTATTTAACAAAAATATACAAGTACACAATTTTTTCCCTTAATTACAACTATATAATTTCTCCACTTAAAATAAATAATATTTTTTAAATTTAAAATCATTCTTTTAAAGTATATATTTTTTAAATTATATTGTTTGATTTAAAAAAATACGGACATACAACTGTAAAAGTACATTTTATACTAGTACAAATAAAATATGTTTACACACAATTTACCAAAAATATGTTTTTTTTTGTTTTAAAAAATAGTAATAAAAAAATTATTGTATTTTTTTTTCTTTATCTTGTCAAATTATTGATTTTTTTATGTTTTTTAATTGTATTTTTTATATAATTTCCATTTTCAAAATTCAAGAGAATATTAAATATCCTTTTATGATTAATATCCTTATTTTTCAGTTAAATATCAATTAGTTTATATATGTTATGGTGTAAAAAAAAAAATAGAAAAGTATATAAATATTTTATTAAAATAAAATAAAAAAGTATTACATTTATTGATTTTTCCAGAAAAAATTTAAACAACAATTAGAAAAAAATAAGTATAACTTAATAAGATTTTGTTTTGATACACAACTAAATATATTTTTATTATGTTATGGAGTGTCAAATATTAGGGATATTTTTGTCAATTTTTTTTAAGATGGGGCGTGCTTTAAAGCAATTGAATATGTATTTACCAGACGTAACAATTTACTTTTAAAATAAAACAATAGGGTAAGAAAATTTATTGGGTATTAAATAAAAATCCAAATAATAATTGGATGAGAAAAGAAGCAATTTGAAGGCGGTGAGAAGTGGTAACGGAAAATACACCAATGAGAAAGTTTCTTCCTGCACCCCTACATTTTCTTCTGCATTCCTATATTTTTTTTTCTGCATCCCTACATTATTTAAAATATAGAAATTATCATTTCACAGTTTGGGTTATTCTAGAATAGAGGTTCCATAAGTAAAAAGTGTTTTTAAAATAGGATTTCTATAAGCAAAACGTGTTTTCATAATAAGAAATCCAAAAAACAAAAAATCATTTTAGAATATTATTTTTGAAATATATTTTTTTGATTTCCTGATTAATAAATCCGGAATTAATAAATTTTTTTCTGGAATATATGTTCCAAAATATTCCAAAAAGAGTAATCTGAAAGTTTTTTTAAAACGGATAAAACAATCTTCTTAAAAAATGATGGGTGCAGAAACACATTTGTTAGGGTGCAAGAAGAAACAACCTAAAGTCTTCTTGAATAAGAGAGAGAGAAAAATTGTGTTGGGTAACGAGTGATGATGTTGGGCCTTATGTTAGAAAGGTAAAAGGTCGTTTCTTCTTGCACTTCTATGGTAGGGAGTTTCTTCCTGCATGCTTACATTTTTCTTCCTGCACCTCTATATTTTTTGAAATACTGAAATTACCTTTTCATTTTTTTGTGATTATGGAATAAGGATTCCGTAAGCAAAAAGTGTTTCCAAAATATCATTTTCATAACACATTTTCTAATTTTCGAATTGGTAAATCCATAATTAATAAAATGTGTTTCAGAAACTATGTTCCAGAAATATTTAGGAAAGAATAATCCAGAATATATTTTTAAAAGGGGTAAAACAATTTTCTTAAAAATTGATGGGGTGCAGGAAGACATTTGTTAGGGTGCAGGAAGAAATAGCCTCTATAGTTTCTTGTGGCACCCCCAATACCTTTTAAAATATATATATTGATGTTTTATTTTATTGATGTTTTTTTCATTTTAGAATGAGTGATTTGGAAAAAATTTAAAATATAGAATTTGGAAGGTATATCTAAATTGAAAATACTTCTAAATTCTATAATTTAGAATTAGTTTAAAAAATACATTTCAAATTATAAAATCTGAAAAGTAACTTTAAATCTAAAAATAATGTATTTTTAAATATATATATATATTCAAAACTAAAAATACCTTATAAAATTTATAAAAAGTGTGAATAGAACAAATATATTTCGAATTGTAAAATAAAAATATATTTTTTAAAGACAGAATAATTTTCTTGCCTAAACTATAAGTTCCAAAGAAGTTATGGGGTGTAGGAAGAAATAACCCTAAAAATTATGTATTGTCATAAATATATTATGAAATCGTTACTTTATTTTAGTACAAAGTTTTATTTTATGTCAGTCGGGTTCAAGATTGATAGATTATATATATCAGCACAGGAGTTAGGTTAATATTCATAATTGCTGTATATGTCATAATTTAAAGTCGATACAACAATAATATACAAATCAAAACAAACTTTTAATCGAATAAACCATTTAAACCATGACTCCAAATAACCAGGAGATGTAAGATTTATTTAATAGTATTTAAAATTAATAACTAAAACTTTAGAGTAGTGAACTGTAATATATATTACAGATAAATTTTAAATATACCGATTTTAAATATAATCTCTAAACACTTTTTAATGAAACACCTTCCATTTTTTAAAGGTTGTTTTCTTAATTATCTTTTTTATATTGTTTGTTTATCTAATTTAATTTGTTCTCCCTGTAAATGAAAGATTCAATCAACAATGTACCAAAATGAATAAAATATATAAGTAACATGATGAAAAATAATTAAATTGTTTTTTTTTCAGTTTACCTTTTTTACATGTGGGATTGGGACATGAATTTGTGGTGAGTATGAGTTGATTTGGGATTTGAAAGATGACGTAGTTGATAACCAACAATTATGGGCTTTCATTGTTCAAGGGATTCAATCAAAAGATTCCCTTCATCACTATCCACCATTTCAACACCCTATCCTTTTCATTTTCATCTTTATGTTCAAACACACTCTTGTGCCTCATAATTATATTTTTTAAACTTAGTCAATGTTTTATTCTTATCACAATAGTTATTTCATTATTTGCCATCAATTTCATTCCTTATTTGTTTCTCGTTTATTGTTTTAAAACATTATGGTACAAATATGATTAAGATAATTAATGTTGTCTTGAATTTTTAACTTTTTTGAACTTTGATAGTGAAGATAAAAAAAAAGTACATATCAAATGCTGCTAGGGTCAAGGGCAGTTGTGACTTATACGAAATGTTAGGTTCAATTATTGCATTCATTAGGATTGTAATTATATTATTCCACAGGTCAAGCTTCTCCAAATCACTGTTTCTTCTCTGACAAACAAAATTATGAGTTTTGTTATGTATTAATGTAATATTAATTTAAAAAGTGACCACTTCTACTGTTGAGAAAGACAAAGGGATTATCGTAGTATTCAAAGGAGAATACAACGTAAAATTATGATGACTATATAGCTCCTGCTATTAACAGAATAGTTAAACTGTGTTATTATATATATATATATATATATATATATATATTAAAGTTCATTTTAAAATATAATTACTTGATAAAATAAGATAAAAATAAATTTTAAATATTTTGTTATTCTGTTAACAAAACAGTATGTGTTCACTTGATTATCTTATTAATGATACTTGAACCTCATATTGATGATTTTCCTTTCTATTACTTATTATTTTATTGTAATTAAAATATAATTTTGAACATATTTTGTATTGAAAAACTAGTTTTGTGTCTTTTTTTAACATACTGTCATCTTAAGAAAATCCATTATGTTGGTTAAAAAAATTGGGTTTCACTTGTTTAAAAAATAATTGATTATGTTGGAAATTTTACATTCACAAAAATAATTGTGTTATTTTATGTAAGAAATATAATATATTACATTTTGTTCAAAAAAAAAGTATTTAATCTTTATCAAGGAAATGACATGTTTCTTAGTTTTTTTTTTATTGTTTTTACCATAATTTGGTGTGTGTTGCAAGTAATTGCTTTTATTAGATTTACAAATTGTTAATTATTTGGAAGAGTGATTTCAAAGAGTGGTTGTTTTTGTCTTGATTTAGTTATATTAGTGTTTTTATTTAATGAGATACTTCAAAATTTTAGTAAGAAATTTAGTTAAGGTTATTTGGATTAACTCGTCGTAGAGTCGTAAAGAATTAAATGTATAACTATTGTGTTTTTTTTGTTTTATTTTTGTTCATTATCTTAAAGTTTTGTATTTAATGTTGCACTTAATTTCTCTTATTATCAATAGTTTTTTTTAAATCCTTAAATTATTTAAAGGTCATTTTTTTAACTAAATCACCTCATTTTTAATATATTTTTTAGTCTTTTTTTTTCAACAATATAGATTTATGAAACTTTTTACATATTATTTTTAAAAAAAAAAAAAATCTTTCAATTGGGTCATGAATAATTCTTTTTTGTCATTAACTAATATTTGTTGAGTACAAATTATTCTTCAAGACACACAAGCAAATTGTTTAAAAACTCACATCCACTAGAGATAAAAACATTTCATAATATATAAAAGCAAACCTATAAGCAGATTTTATAAGATTGAATTAAGTTTAAAATTCACTTTTTAATATGATATTAGATTCATTTATAACCTATCTTAACAAAAGTTGGTTAGACTTATCAGGTTACCTGTTGTCGGGCTACTATCAAACCATTCGTATATATAGTTTCACATAGGTCTTGACGTGAGGGGTGTTAGAGATTCCACGTCAACTATAAATGCAAACATTTTATATGATACATTTTTTAAGGTTGAATTAAATATAAAATTCACTTCTTAATACAATAAATAATACTAACTTTTATGTTTTTTTATCTTTATGTTTAATAAAATTTTACATTGTACTTTGTAGTCTTCAACAATATATATTTCTACCATTATTAATGATATATAAAAATATTTTTTTGAATTTTTATTCATAATTTAGTAAAAATTTAATGTATATTGAAATTTAGTAGCATTTTTTTTATATATAATTTTTAAAATTGTTTGTCACCTTTAGTCGTTATTTATCGTGTCTCGAGCTTGATTTTAATTTATCGTCATTCTTATTCTTTTGAGTGAGTTAACTATTATTGCTATAGTTTCTTTTGGTAGAATAAGAATCGTCGAACTTTTGATCGTTTTTTTTTGTAGGAATTCATTTGGTGAGTTCGATTATGTTTGATAATGATTGAATGTTTGATTGTTCTCAACAAGAGTTCACTAGGTGAATTGAACATTGATTGAGAATGCTTTAATGCTTGATTGTTCTTGGTAGGGATTCACTCACTGAATTCGACCTTGGCCGATAATGATTTAATGCATGATCGTTATTAAGAGGGATTCACTTGGTGAATTTGACTTTGAAAAAAATGCTTTAATTCTTTATCATTCTTTGCAAGAATTCATTATGTGAATTCAACCTTGGCCAAGAATGCTTGATCGTTCTCGAGAAGGATTCACTTGGTGAATTTGACCTTGCCCAAAAAGGCTTGAATGTTTTTTCGTCATGGGAGATGATTCACTTGGTGAATTCAACCTTGGTAAACAATTTTAAATGCTTTATCGTTCTTCACAAGGATTTTATTGGTGAATTCAACCTTGGCCACGAATGCTTGATTGTTTTCGATAGGGATGCACTTGGTGAATTTACCTTGGTCGATATGTTATTAGTTTAAGGTTTGGAGAAAATGTCAAATGTATCATACAATTACCGTCTTCTCTTGTCTTTATATAGCATTGTATCTATAGTTATGTTAATCAAATGATATGATTTGTTTTCACTTCTTTGTCTTTTGTCTTTCCCTTCATGGTATAAAGAGATAGTAATAATTAATTTTGAATTTTTACATATCTTTGTATCTTCATTTTTCTAGTACTAGACGCTAAAAAAAAAAACTTGGATTTGCATTTTTTTAATTTGTTCTTGCTTCATATCTATTTACAAAAACTAATTCCAATGAATAGTTGCTCACTCAATATTTTTACAACTGAAGTGAGCGTCTACAATATGATATACAATCTATTAAATAGTCTGAACATCTGTAACATATATTCATTAGATGTTATGATGAACAAATTGAATGCACATCAGTTTTGGAATAAAAAGTTGAACGAAATATTTTGAGTATACATATATGCTATATATGCATTCAATCAAAGAGAGTGTGTACATAAAAACGTCAAAATTTGAAATCACAAAATCACTTTCATCCTTATTTTGCAAATATCTCCAATGTTTATATTCTCTTGAACAAATTTGATCAAATTAATGTTTGCAGTTGTCTTTTACTATGCTTGTGTATCTTTTCTACACATAAATATTTCGAACAACTGAAAATCTTTAATGTCTTGTTTTAATGTTACGAAAAATCTAGAATGAGAAGATTGTGAGTTTAAGTTTTAATTTGTTTTTTTTTTACCAACCCATATTGCAATTACTTTCAAATTTTTTTTTGTAAATAAATTCGAAGTAAAAACAAATTGAAAGATTGAAAATCCAAGCTTTCTATTTTTTAGCGTCTAATATTTGAAAGATGAAGATACAAAGAAATGACAAAATCCAAAACTAACCATTATTGACTCCTAATGCCATGAAAGGAAAGAAAAAAGACAAATAAATAAAAGAAAATTCATGTAATTTGATAAACATTAGTATCACATAAAAGATACAAAACTATATAAGGATAAAATAAGATGAGGATCATCTAATGCACATAAGACAAAGACTGTTTAGTCAGCTTGTTATTGTAAAATATCTAAACATCATATAGTGTAGTCTCTTTGTTCTTACCATACTAGTCTATCGACAAATCTTATAGACCGTCTTGTTTATACCAAAATGTATAGTCTGTTTGTTCAATGTTATAAACAAGATAGTTTAGATAATAAGATTGTACTTTATTTTAATTGAAACAAAGTCGTAGGTGTCAATGACGATTTCAATGTAACAATAATACACATACGTCACTTTTGTGTATTATTTTTACACTAAATTCATCATAATCCTTTACGACTTCATCTTACAAAAAAAACTTAAAAGCAATGACTAAAGTTAAATAAAGGTGTACTTAGTGAAACCTCTCAAATTTTTTTCATTAAATCAAAATTGTGTTGTGGTATAACCACTTGAAAAATTTTTTGTGCGTTGAATTGAAATGATATTTAAGAATGACGACTTATTAAAAATAAGTCAAACACAACTTATCCATTTACGTATTTTTTTTTTAAAATCTGTCTATTTTGATAATTTTTATTCAAAATTACACTATTATAGTAAAATTTATAATGAATACACAAATTATATATTTAAATATCTCTGTTTGTAGTATACCAGTTCTAAGACATAAATGGCATCACATTATATTTAAAAAATTGAAGAAATTATTTAATTGAAGGAAAATGCTTATATTGGTTTTGAATATCTAACAAGTCACAATTTAGTTGTAAAAGAATACATTTTTTGATATTGCTAAAAAACTGAAATAAGTACATTTTCTATATAAGTTTATTATTAAAAAAATCATGTCCAAAGGTCCGTTTAATCTTAAATTTTATTTTTAAATTTAATCAAAATTAAATTAAAAGAATAAAAGAAAATAAATTTATTATTAAATTATACATAATGAATTAAAATAATAATTACTTCTTTAATTTAATATATTAAGAAAAAGAAAAAGAGAATGGTAAGAAACAAAGCGCGCGTGAGAGAAGAAAGCGCGTACTTGAGAAAACTTGCAAATGTCGCCACTATGACCCCTCATCATCGCTCACCTGTTAGAACTTCAACCCACTGAGACAGAGAGAGAGAGAGAAGCCGCCGTTTCTTCCATTCTCCGCCAAACATCCAACCACCGCTAACTACCACCCAACAACCACAATCCAATTCAATTGAATTAGGGTTTCCACTTCGTGCCCTTTCCATGGAACCCCAACAATCGCTTCCTCCCATGGACGATTCTGAAGACCCTTCCTCCATTTGGGACTTCTCCTACCTCCTTGATTTCAACATCGACGAAGACCACACCAATAACTCTCTCCCTATCTCTTCTCCCTTCAACGACGCTCCCGAGATCCCTAACGACCGGGTCCGAAAGCGTGACCCCCGACTCACCTGCTCCAACTTTCTCGCGGGTCACGTCCCCTGCGCCTGCCCCGAACTCGACGCCAAGCTCGAGGACGAGGGTTTGCCTGGCAAGAAACGCGCGCGCACCGCGCGTGCATCCTCATCCGCCCGATGCCAGGTCCCTGGCTGCGAGGTCGATATCTCCGAACTCAAAGGCTATCACCGCCGACATAGAGTCTGCCTCCGCTGCGCCAATGCCACCACCGTCATCCTCCACGGCGAGTCCAAGAGATACTGCCAGCAGTGCGGGAAGTGCGATCCCCCTTTCATTTACTATCTTCGCCGTCGTTTGATTCAATTACCTCGCTCTGTTGTTAGTTATGTCGTTTGAGATGCGCTTCGATTGAATGCTAGTCTCGCGATTGTGTAGTCTGTGTTGTCGTTTTGACGGTCAACGCTTCGCAGGTTTCATGTTTTGTCGGATTTCGACGAAGGGAAACGAAGTTGCAGAAGGAAGTTGGAGCGGCATAACACGCGAAGGCGGAGAAAGCCCCTGGTGGACTCCGGATGTGCTTCTGTCGTCGAACTTGAAGCTGTTACACAGAATGAGGAAAGCAATTATGATCCGGAAGCAGGAAAAGGTTTATGTTCAGTATTACAGTGTCCTGTTAATGGTTTCATTAATATTTTTTCGTGTTTTTCCTTCATATGACTTGTGATTTTATATTTTTTTGCACTGAGTGGGAAATATAAAAGGCTATGTTTGGATGAACTCTCTGTAACCGCTTACAGGAAAAGAAAATAATAAAATAAAATAGGTTTCTCTGTAAGCAAAAACTAGTTTATATATAAAGTTTAAAACCATATAGACTGTGTTACAAGAATACTGTGTGTTAAGAATGCTCACTGTCTGTGTAATTGTGCATGCATCTCACAGATTGTTCAAATTTGAGTAATGAGATCAACGCCGTAGTAGTGTTGCCCGATCATGAAGATGAGCCTGTTCCGATTCTGAGATCAGCTCCTGATGCCCAGAATGTTAATAGTGATAGTGTTGTGTCTTTTCCTGTTTCGGGTGAAACTCGAGTGAATAGTGGGAACACTTCTAATTCGCCTTCTTATTGTGACAATAAGAGTGTCTACACGTCTATGGTGGGTTGCCCTTCTTGTTTATTGTTTTTGTTCCAAATGTATGATAGTATTGTGGAAGAAATTGTTAACTTTTGCTGATTGAAACTTCACTTGTAGTGCCAAACAGGTCGTATTTCGTTTAAGCTTTATGATTGGAATCCTGCAGAATTTCCTAGAAGGCTACGACACCAAGTATATTAAAGCATTGTTATTGCAGTTTAGTATTTGAATAGTGACAATTCGTTCTGCTGTATACGTCTTAGTAACTGATTAACAGGCAGCCAAATGCATTTGCAGATATTCCAATGGTTGGCAAGCATGCCTGTAGAGTTGGAGGGTTATATCCGCCCTGGGTGCACGATTTTGACCAGTTTTATTGCAATGCCTGACATTATGTGGATAAATGTAAGGGCTCACCTTGATGTTCTTCAATTATGTGTTCCTGTGCATGTTTAAGTGGTCTTGTTACAGGTTACCTGCCTCAATATTGGACTCATTAACTGTATGATTCTTAGTTCTGCTCATTATTCTGGGCAATTTTTGCTAAGTTTTATTGATTGAGATTTATTTGTGCTTTAATTTACCATATAGTATCTGATACGCACTCTCTTTTAATTTGATGACTAGAATTTTATACTTCAACTAAAAAAAAAGGAAAAATTGTTTCCCCTCAGTTTTCAAGTTTTCACTGAATTCTTTTAATATTTTTTAGTGTTTTCTGATTTCATTTTTCTCTTGTTGTGAATCAACCAGTTACGGAAAGACTCTTTGGAATATGTGAACAAACTTGTTGCTCCTGGAAAGATGCTATCTGGAAGAGGGAATGCACTAGTTCATCTAAATGGCACAATCTTCCGTGTTATGAAAGGTTTTTGTTCTTTCGTTTGTTCACTATGTATGTATGGGTGTTTTTATATATTCTTTTTGGTTCATTCTCTTTAGTATTTTATAACCTGATCCTTATTACAATACTGACGGTTTTATAGGGTATTTATCCTCCATCTTGCAGATTTGCATTATTCCTCTAATTTTTCCAAAACAAATTAAATAATACCAAGTTTCTTTTGGATTAGTTTACAAATTTCTTAATTTTTCATGATCTGTTGCTTTATTTAGTTAGGATTTTGAACTATTAATATGTGTGAATTTTATTGCTTTATGGTCTGTAACATACTGGAACACATCGTATCATATCAAGTCAATATCAATTTCCATATATTCAGTCTTTGTTATTTTTTTCTCCCTCATGAGCTCTATCATTTCAACATGCACATTTCAATTGTTACAGATGGAACTTCTGTGACGAAAGTCGAGGTAAACTTGCAGGCACCTAGACTTCATTATGTTCATCCTACATGCTTTGAGGCTGGCAAACCTATGGAGTTTGTTGCTTGTGGAAGTAACTTACTGCAGCCTAAATTTCGGTATGTAATGGACACCTCTTCTAATAATTTATAGTTTTTTATTGCACATAATTATATAATAGACATAACATAATTGAGCATGTTGGTCTACATTTATGCTAGTTAAGTTTAGTCTAGTTTTCAACCAAATCCAATTAAACATCATTGGGTTGGGTTTGTCTGTTTTTATTTAGCAACTCAACCCAACTATAATTGAGTTAGATTAGGTTAGGTCATTGACTTGAGTAATTAAAAAACATTGTTACCTTTTTAACTCTTAATAAAAGTACATTGGGATCAGTATTTTTAATATTATAAGATGTTCAACAATACTTAAAGCATTATTATAAACAATAATTCTTAAAATACTAAGATACTAAAACAATTATCATAAATTCAATTTAGAACTCACTAAATGCGGTCCTATGAGAGCATGTAAGGAATGGGATATTTATTCTAATAGCATGTGTGATATGAAATGTTTACTCATAATATTCATTTGATGAACTACAAAATCGTTTGTAATGTAGTATAACTACTGTACAAATAATATTTCTACTGTTTATTTATTATGTAATTGGATTGGGTTGAGTTCAAAAGTTTGAAATTCATAAATTTGTTACCTTTATCCAATTCTAAATTGGTGCACTTAATGAAACCCAACCCTCAAAAAGTATAATTGGATTGGATAGGGTTGGTCAGGTTTGCCAGTTGTGTATAACCTGCTTACACTCTTAATTTGTGCAATATATATGGTTTTAGCAATGTTGAGGATCTAAAGTTGGGGTTGGATACTTGAGAAAAAAGGGTGTGCGAGATGTGTAATATTTTGGAAGAGGGACTGGAGCATACTTAGGTCTCAATGAACCCAAAATCTAAGTATTTTTTGTGTCCTATATTCAGAAATACTATTAACTTGAAATTGGGTTCACATGTAATTGGTCGCTGGTAAATTTGTAACATTGTTTTTCTCCTATACATGTTTTAGGATTAATTTGCCTTTATATTTTTTAAAAAGTGGACTTGAAGTCTAACTCAATTTCACAAATTGGCTTAAAAGGCACTTACATGTATACTATAATTTTACCATATCTCAATTCAATGTTGGATCTCCAATAGACCATCTCACGTCAAGGACTAGACATCTTTAGAATGGGAATAAGTATTTATGGACGGTCCAATAGCGAGTAACATGATAAGTCCAACAAACATCCTTAGGATAAATCTTGGCATCATCTTAAAAAGTGAACTTTAAGCCTAATTCAACTTACAAAACTAACTTATAAGATAAGGTTTTCGTCCACTTATATACTATAATTTGGTCAATGTAAAGTAACCATTTCATGCTATTGTCTCATCCTGGTTATAGGGACTGTTTTAAGTTACAGGAAACATACTTCTTAAAATCAAGATCAGGAAATCATTACATAGATTGTTAGATCTTACAAGATTCATGAAATACATATATATGGTATACATTCATATATAGATGTATATAAAGTAGCATAAATAAGAAAATAGGACCTTATTCAACCTTCAAACACTTAATTGAACTTAAATTCAAAATCATAAGAAAGTAAACCAACACAAAGAGACATGAACAAAGAACCCCACAAACCTAGTAATTGCAGCAAACAGTGAAGCCACAAGATAGAGAACCCAGGAGATTCTTGCTGTTGCATTAAACAGAACGAGATGGGTGTGACAACAAACAACAAAAAGAGGTCACAAGCTTTGCAGTTGCAGCAGTTAGTGTGAGAGATGAGAGCAAGATGAAGTGGGCGCGAGGGAGATGAAGGGTGATTCAAAGAGATGAAGCCAAGGATTAATTTCAGGAAGGAATAGAGATGAAGGCACATGAATTTGTTCAATGGAAGAAGCCATATGGTTTGTGCTTTATTTTTGGTTTAACATGGGTTTTATGATATAGGGCCATAAAACCTGACCCACAAGCTAAAAGAAAACTCACAAAAAGGGTAAATTCCACGGTTGTGTTTTGATCTTCCTTGATGATCCTTAGTGTTTCTGCAGTTTTGATCCTTAACAAAATTGAAATCATAAAAGGGGCTTGCCTTCAAAAAAGTGAAGTTTGAGCTCATTTATAACTTACATATTTTTCCATTTATGAATTCGTTTTTAATTAATATTTTAACTTCATCAATGCTTTTCTGATAATCTACAAGCAGAAATGTGTTGAATATGTGGTATGTGGAGTAATAAATAAAGAAATAACAAAGACTACTAAAATCTCCATCAACAATTTAAATAAAGGAGTTATTGATAACATATGACACAGGGATATGACAATTTTTTTGAAATATAGGATATGACAATTTTTTTGAAATATAGGATATGACAATATTTTCAAAATATAGGATATGATACGTTAACAAAAGTTGATAAAATATTTTATATGCAGAATATTGGTAAAGAAAAAGACGTTGATTATTTCTCATTAATTCATAACCATGGTGATCACAATTTGTAAAGATATTTGTGATCATAACAAAAATACTAGTTTCTGCCAATATCATAACCAACCTTGATTAAATGCATTAATAAAAACATCTTGGATAGAATTCAAAGTAAGCATCGTTTCTGTACAATAGCCTATAATTCCAAAGCATCATTACTAAATAAATGTTTTATGTTAATTGTACAATTCTCCTTTTCCCATTACCAGTATTGAGAAAAAAAAACTTTGGTTCATCAAGAGACAACACTGTCAATTCAAGAAGTCTAAAACCATCATCAAGTGGATCATGTATATCTTTCTTTTCATTAAAGTCAAAGATTGGAATGCACATAAACCAAATCTTGTCTTTTTCGGATCCATTTTGTTTCTCTTCAAAGAATGAATAAAGAAGGAGTATGTACTTTGATTTCTTTTACAAGAGTTAGGAAGGGCTTAGTTGAACAAGAAGCTTTGAGACAAACCTTTTGAATACCTTTCAGATACAAATCCGAAAATCCCAGTTTTTATTTTAAAATATGAAGAATGGATTCTTTTTCTTTATGTATCTGGAAGTATTCAAGGAGAATCGGTGTCTAACACTGGTATCACAGTGATACTTTTCCATTTTTTGAGTATATGGGCTTCATAGTTCACAGGCTATCAGTGTAAAGCCTGAACTTGTCTCATTTAAATAATTGAACCCAATGTCAAGCTTGAGTTTGTTTATCTAATTAAACAAACGAGTTTGGTTGAGCATTTAACAAATCAAATTTGAATAGTTCACAAATAACCATTTATACCCCCTTATATATTTTTTATTTTGAAATCTAAGTTGTGTATATGGTTATAGCCCCAGAGTATGGAAAATGTGCAGTATGTGGCACTAACCTTGTTACGACAGTTTTTCTATTTTTCTCCAATCTCAATTCTGTTAGCAAATGTAATGTGATATGCTTTTACACTTTATTTTATTTTAGTTGATATATTCTTATTTTGTATCATCTTTGTACAGCTAATTTAGATTATGGTTCATTTATCTATGCGTTTTTTTTATAGTATTGAGGTTCTCACTGTGACAGGCTGCTTGTATCATTTTCTGGAAAGTATCTGAAATGTGAGTATTGTGTACCGTCTCCACATAACTGGACCGAAGAAAATATTTCTTGTGCTTTTGACAATCAGTTATACAAGATATATGTCCCTCATACAGAGGAAAGTCTCTTTGGGCCTGCATTTATTGAGGTAGTAATTGATCTATCTTTCTGTTTGCTTTATGTGTGTATATCTGGGTTGTGCTATAAAATCATAAAAAAAAAGGAAAATATATTTTCTCAAATATTAGGGTAGAATAGAACTATTTTATTGCTAAGAGAACATCATACACACACACAGAAGATTGGAAAACTAATTTTGGAAATATAGCAGCAACACTTAATGTAATCGAATCCTTATGTTTTAGGGTTATTATATAATCAGATCCCTATTATTCAGGGATATAATCATATACCTATTATTCGGGATATATTCAGATCCCTATTATTCAGGGATATAATCAAATCTCTAATATTCAGGGACATAATTTTTTCCCTATGATTCAGTGATATTTACCTTATACACTTTGTTTATAATCTGCTAAATATGTTGTAATAAAATATGATTGCTGACACTCCCACTCAAGCTTGTGAATATGCATTTTCCATTTTCAGCTTGGAAACAATCCTTTCATAGTTGTTGCTATTCAACCCCTTTGTTAGAAGGTCTGCAAGGTTGTCTTGAGAGGAGACATATGGAATGCAGATTTGACCACTCTTCAATTTTTCTTTAATAAAATGCTGATCAATTTCAATGTGTTTGGTTCTATCATGTTGCACATGATTATGTGGTATGCTAATAGCAAATTTATTATTACAGTAAAGTCTCATTGATTCATTCCACTTCATTCTGTCTTCCAAGATGATGTTCAGCCATAGTAGTTCACAAATCTCTTGTGCCATTGCCCTGAACTTTGCTTCGACACTGGATCTCGCTACCACATTGTTTTCTACTCTTCCAAGTTACAAGATTCCCACCAAGTAAAGTACAATACCTAGCAAGTATATCTCCTATCCACAATTGACTCAACATAGTCAGCACCTGTATATACTCCAAGATTTACATTCCCATTTCGTATTGAACAAAATTAGCTTGCCTGGAGTTCCTTTAAGATATTGTACAATTCTTAGTGCAGCCCATAAGTGAATCTCCTCTGGTTGGTGCATGAACTGGATGACTAGGCTCACTGCAAAGTTTGAGACAAATATGAGTATGCCACCTAATTTTTGGTACATTTCCTTGGCGACAAAGGTATCTTCTTATGCAAGGTTACTTCAATTCCCGAAAAATACTTCAATTCCCAAAAAATACTTCAATTTTCCCAAGGTCTTGATTACAAACTCCTTGGCTAGATTCTGGCTTAATAGTTGCTGCTCTTTTTCATCATCACCTGTCACTATAATATCATCCACATACACTAGTAACACTGTTACTCCCCCTTGTGTTTAACAAACAACATGTAGTCTTTTTGGCTTTGTTTGAAGCCCAAACCTGTCATAGTTTTAGTAAACCTTCCAAACCATGCTCGTGGTGATTCTTTTAGTCCTTACAATGCCTTTTTCAGTTTGCAAACAATATTGGTAGCATTATTCCACCATATCCACATAACAATTCCATGTAAATCTCTTCTTCAAGTTCCCCATGAAGGAAGACAGTTTTTACATCAAATTGTTGCAAGTTCCTACCATAATTAGCCGCTAGAGATAATATCACCCTGACTGCATTCATTTTTGCATTTGGAACAATTTTTTCCAAGTAATTAACTCCATAAGTTTGAGTGAATCTCTTAGCTACTAACCTTGTCTTTTCAATGGATTTGTCAACCTTGTATTGTGTTTTTATAGTATTTGCATCCTACTAGTTTTTTTTTTCTTTCATTTTGGTAGAGTATCCAATTTTCGAGTATCATTGTTTTCTAGTGCCTCCATTTCAAGTCCATGACCAATTTCCATTTTTTCTCAGTCAATGCCTCCTATAGAGAGATAAGGTTTTGTTTTAGGGTTTAGGCTTGTAAATAAGGCTTTATGAGAAGGTGATAAGTGTTTAAAGGATAGATAAGTGGTTATTGTGGCTTGGTGGTAGATTTTGTAGTCTCTTTCCTAAGGGCAATTTGAATGTCTATAAGTTATACACAATCAAATATTCTTGGAATGAGTTTATTTGATGTAATCACATTGGGATATGAAGAAAGACAAAACCTCCATATAACATTTTGAGACTATAACACTAGAAGATAGTCTATCAATTAGATAATATACAGTCAGAACAACCTCCCCAAAAAGATTTATGAACCTTATGTCAAAATAGAAGAGTCCGTGTTTGGTCAATTAAGTGCTCATTTTCCTTTCATTAATCCCATTTTGTTGGGGTTTTTGACATATAATGATTCATGGATGATACTCTCCTTACTACAAAAGAATTTAAGTTCATGATTAAAATAATCTGACATTATCTGATATAATCCTCTTAATGCTGACACCAAACTAATTTTTTACCATTGAAAAAATCACATTGAACAATAGAGTTGACTTCAAATTTTTGTTTTAGAAGGAACAACCATGTAACCCTTATACAATCACCTTTGAAGGTAATGAACCAATAAGCATATTTCAGGACCTTACACATTAGTATGAATTAAATAGAAGAGAGAAGTGCTCATTTTATTATTGATTGGAAAAGGTACACACTTGTGTTTGGCAAGTTCACACACTTCACAATGAAGACTCTCCACATCTAATTTATAAAGGGAAGGAAATAACAATTTTATGACTCTATAGGAAGGATGACCAAGACAACAATGTTGCAGAAGGACCTTTTCTCTGGTAGTCTTTATTAAATTAGAGGAAGAGAAAAAATGGCTAATGTTGTTGTGTAGTTTTGGGGGAAGATTTGTGTTTCCAAATAATAGAGGCCATTCTCTAGCATGTCCAATAATCCTCCCCAAATGCTTGTCCTACAACATACAAACATTATCATAAAAAACAACACTAAATGATAGGTTTAAAGAACATTTTTCAAGGTTATAGATAGGTTTGTTTTAGCTTCTCCTTGTCTTGCTATAGTGATGGAAGTGCCATCTATTGTGAATATTTTGTTATCATTGGGGCAAGGTGTAGGAGGAGAAATTTTTAGGTAGAGGTGTCATGTGATCAGTGGCACTCGAATCCGGTATCCAATTTTTGTTATAAAATCTATCTGAGACATTGAGTCCAACATCAAAAGGAAAATTTTCAAATGTACCTAAATATGAATATGTTAGATAACAAATATCTGTTGGTTTATCAAATTTTTTGATGAACAATATCATTTTCCTTATTTCATCTTGATTTGGTTGTATCAATTCTCTTATGTTTTCTTCCTTAGTTTCAGCTACTATATGTGCATGTCCTCCCTTTCTTATGTTGTCTCCTTTTTTCCCCACTCCTTGTCTTGGTTTTGGGGGGGCTCAATCTCTACTAGGTGGCTTTCCATGTAGCTTCCAACATTTTTTCACGAGTGTGACGATGTTTGTAGCAATAGGTACACCACACTCCTTCATCTTTGTTCTCCATCTTGGTTATTCCTCTCTTTTTCCATTTTACCATCTTGGTTGTGGCCTCAGTGGTTATCATGGCTGAATTTACACAACTGGAGTTTTTAGCATTAATTCCCTTATACTTTCTTCACTTTTGACCATAGGCACACTTCATTAATTCTTGGAACTTTATTTTTTCCAAGTATCTGAACCCTCACCTGATCAAAATCAGAGTTAAGCCCCACCAAAAAACTGTAAACTCTATCTTGCTCAATATATTCTTTTAGCATTACTGAATCTGCTGGGCATTTGGGTTTTATGACCCGGTAATGCTCTAACTCCATCCATGATGATTTCAGTCGATTGGCATACTCTGTATTAGTCTTGTTTTGTAGCCACAATTTTCACCTTCACCTCATATTTGGGCAGCATCCTTAGCTTTGGATATGTCTGCTTTATAGGATTCCATATTTCTTTTGCAAATTAAGAAACATGCAAGTATCACTTATCTTTGGGATCATTGAGTTCCATAGCTACACCATGATCATAGAATCCTCTTTTTCTCATTTTGTAAATTTGGGATCTTCCTCGTTTGGGGCATCATCACTGAAGTGGCTAGCTTTCCCTTTTCTTTTTAAAGTGGTATGAACAAGTTGAGACCATTTTAAGTAATTTTTTTCACTCAATTTGTATGTAGTGTTAAGATTCTAAAGCTCTCCATGAGTATGGGATTTATTTTCCCCTATTTCAGTTGTGTCAATTGAGTTTGCATGGCTGCAACAAGGCCAATGTAATGAATGACGAGATAAATCATGAAACAATCAAGGCTACCTTCAAAGAGATGATTGACAACAATGAAGGTTGTCGTAGTGTTGTTAAAATCACAAGTATACTCGCATACTCGCACAATTTAGTGAGTTTGGAGGCCAAGCTGAGGTGACTCGAGCGACGGATCAGAATCGGAGGGAATCGGAATGAGTTGCCGTGCGGCCTTGGAGGATTGCTGGAGCTTCTCGATCCTCTACGTGATTTGTGAATGACCATTTTTGGTAAAAAAAAATGGTGCTTCGTGGCCCACTTGTCCAGAATACAACCCAAAACGTAATGCTCTGTTAGGTTAGTAAGAAATTCGAAAGGAAACCCACAAACCTTCACTCGCTCTCGCCACCACTTGTTGCTGCTACCGTCGTTGTTACCCTCGTGGTTGCCGTAGTCGCACTTCGCAATCGCGTTTGCAAATGTGCTCGTGTTCACAATTGCGTTTGCACCTATGCAAAGCGATCTTATTCGCAATTGCGTTTGCAACCGCCGCTTGCTCTCCTCGCCGTTCGCCGTCGCTTGCTTCGTCGCTCGCCGCTGGTCGCTTACCGTTCTCTGTTACGTTCTTCTCTGACCTTCTACTTCTCTCTGGTAGCCTTGTTTTATAATGGGAGCAAGCGCTGAGGGTGCAAGAAAAAGATTTCCTTGGATAATTAAGTGTATTAAACATTCCTGAATTTATTAATTATTTTATATATCAATATTTTACTAATTATGAATCTGTTTTTAGTTGTGTTGTAACTCTTACGAGTCGAATTATGATCCTCGAATTACGATGTTTTATCTCCTTTTCGATCCTCGAGTTTAACAACATTGGGTTGTCGTCTAGGATTTTGGATGTGCAGTTATAGGTGGCTCTCAAGATTTGAACTCTCTGATACCATCTCAAATATTAGAGTAGAAAAGAATGATTTTATTGCTAAGAGTACGTCATATATATATATATATATATGCAAGATTGAAAAATTAATTTTAGAAATATAAGAACTGCACTTAATGTAACCCCTATGATTCAGGGAGATCCCTATGATTCAAGGATATTTACGTTATATACTTTTATTATAATCTGCTAAATATGGAATAGTAAAATACGATTGCTCACATATTTTTTAATGACCACAGCTGGGTACTTTGAGCTTAAAAGATCTTATAATTTGTTTTCCATGTTTGGTCGGTAACTATTTTTGTTTGTACTTATTTATTTTTCTGATAACTAAGTTGCGGAAGATCTCCATACCAAACTTACCAAACTGTGGTAGCATATCATTCTTATAGAATCCCTCTCTGGTGTTGAATTCAGCACCGTTATATTGGTTCTTTTTATTAGACTAGTTGTGACTAATGGCTACAGTGATTAGGAGAATTATTGATCAATTAGGCTACACTGATTAGGAGAATTATTGATCAATTAGGCTATAGTGATTAGGAGCTTTGAAATCCAGAATTTTACTAATGCTTTATTGATCAATTAGTGATGTCACTTGATCTGCCAATGTAAATCTCGCCGTTATATCATGGATTATCATTTTCTTGATGATAATAACATCAAATTAAGATAAATTGTCTTCACCTTTGATTTAACGTAATATTAATTGTTGATTTGTTTACAAGTTTGATTAATTTTCATTTATAAATGCTTCACGTCAACCTCAAAGAACTTCTTTTTAAATTGTTGCCTTTTTGTCAGTTCATATTTCTTACCCCCTTATGTTTTCTTATGATGCTTTTGCCTTTTGTAGGTGGAGAATGAATGCGGTTTATCAAACTTTATTCCTGTACTCATTGCGGATAAAGAAATTTGTTCTGAAATGAAGACACTGCAGCAAAAATTAGATTCATCTCTCCTTTCTAAACAATTCCGGTCTGCATCTGGTGGTTCTATCTGCAGCTCGTGTGAAACATTTACACTTAGTCACACATCGTCAGACTTACTTGTAGATATAGCATGGTTGCTTAAGGACACCACTTCAGAAAATTTTGACAGAGTGATGACAGCTTCACAAATCCAAAGATATTGTCATTTGTTGGATTTTCTGATGTGCAATGAATCAACAGTCATGTTGAAAAAAATATTACCAAATTTGATAATCTTGACAGAAAGCATGAAATCCAATTTTTTGATTAATAGGACGAGTTATGTTGATACAAGGCAACTCCTGAATCGCATACATGATGCTCAAATTGCCATATATCAGAAACATCAGAAAAATGGAAGTATAATTACGCTGCCTGAAATGGAAAGCCTTAAACTTGAACAAGGCTGCTCCCAAGATAGCAAGATCGCAACTAACAGTCAGGTTAGGACTAATAATTTCCTTCAGGTTTTTCTCCATGATGATGAAATATGAACGCATTTTGAAGTTTTAGATTAAGATGCTTTAATTTTACTTTATGATCATTTTCTTGCTATATAATGAAAGTAAATTGATGCACCTGGTATTAATATAAGTTGGCTAACTCTTGTGCTATAAAGTAGTGGCAACTGCAATCGAATTTTTAAGAGACTTTTAACTGTTTAAGTTGAGTAAAATTTGATAACATGGAACTTAGAAGTTGAGGTGTTGGTGTGTTTATTTCATTGACAAATGAATTTATCGTATTATTAAAGAGGTCGCAATGATTGTTAGTAAGAAGGAAGTTGTTAACATGTTAAAAGTGGCGAGAACATGGGTAAGATTGAAAGAAAACAAAAGGGAAAGAAGACCGAAAAAGAAAAGGTGAAAAAGGAAAAGAAATAATAGTCAGGGTTACTCATTGAAATATAGAAGCAATCAATGATCACCACTCTTTTTTTGTTGGTTAACTAAGGAAGCAGAATCAGCTCAAAGAGTGTCGCTTTTGAGATTATGTTTAACTTATTACATTGCACCCTATTATCATCCATTTATCCTGAATTTCTTTTCTTTTAACTTGAGCTTTAAATTCATTTCTTCCATGTGATATGTTTAGCTCAATGATTAGACACGAATGAATTACTGTGTCAGGGTGACATGACATTTTTTTTACAAGGCCCCTTAGCGTCGTGTTCCAAATTGGAAGGGTGTTTTTATTGAATAATGTTAAAATAGTATAGTAGGAACTTAGTAACTGAAGGGGGAATGAATCTTTCAACCTTTTCACTTATTAGATTATGTTGGCCCTAGATCAAATAGCTTTGAAGAAGAGTAGACCTCGATTCCCATTCCCCAAACCTTAAATTAGATTTACGGCTTCTCAAGTGCTACATTATCTATTAAAAAAATGGTTTTATGTATGCGCCATAACATTTAATAGAGAACTATGACTTCAATTCTAAGCTAAAGAATTGTCTTGAAATCAATCAGTTCTTTCTGATTACTTCAAGTCCAAAGCTAATTTTTTATTACAATTGCAACATATGTCATCAATATTCAGCCGATGTGGCATTTTATCCCCACTTGGTATTATGACTTGCGATAGTTTGTAAGATCAAGTGACACTGCACTAGCAACTAACATACATTTGCTACATGGATTTTTGTTTTGCAGGGAATCCTGTCAAGAGCAGATGCAAAGTGGGGAGTACTGAAAAATTTAACTTCTAATGGCAGAAAAGAAAGAATACCTCTCTTGAAGAGAGAGATTATAATGAATGTGGAAGAGTTGCCTGAAAGATATGGTCGTGGATGTTTAGGCAGAGGGTTCTTAACACCTCGACCAGCTATTTTTGTGATTGTTTCAATTGCTGTTTGTCTTGGAGTTTGTGTAGCCGTCCTTCATCCAGGAAGGGTTACTGAGTTAGCAGTATCCGTTAGAAGGTGTTTATTTAACTATTAGTGGAAGCTTCAATTTTTTTGTACTCCTAGTTCGTACATATTTGTTGTAACACTGAATAAATATACATCGGAATCAGAACAATTAGGTTGTTTATTGCGTTCCAATTGAAATCCAAGGTTTCTAATTTGTGATTACCACCAATTTTTTTTATATATGCTTAGTTAACTTTTTAATCTTTGTAATGAATAATTCAATTTTGTTAATGAACTATTCTCTTTTTAATTGAAGGGATTTTTCGTATAATTTCTGCTCCATATATAGTACCTATAGCAACATTATGTGTATAATTATTTTAATTTTGAGTAGTTTCAGAACTAGTTTGATTATATCTCAGCATTAATGATTACATAAAACAGTTCAAACATCTATTCTATTTCATTAAGGTTTAAATATGTGTTTATTCTTATAATTTTTAGTCTCTACAAGAAAATAAATTATGAATTTTAATTATCTGATAATATATATATATATATATATATATATATTTTTTAATCCTTATCATTAGTTTATGGTTATTTTAATGTTAAAGAGGACTAAAAAAAAACTAAACTAACAAATTTTTTTACCAAGACTAAAGTAAGACACTTATATTAAAAGACTATCAAATTGAGTATGTCAGTCTAATATATTACTTTAGTCTTGGTAAAAAAAATTGTGAAAAAAAAAGTCTAATATATTATCTATATCTTAGGATTACTTACATTTTATTAAGTAAACTTTTAAAATATCTAAAATTTGCACTTTGTCCTTTAAATGGAAATAATCGCGTTATTATGAAAGAATGGTTAACATTTGTAAAAGAAAAAATAGAAAAAAAAATTCAAGAAAATGTAGTATGTTGGACAACCACACCTAAAAAGGTGAGGAAGTCATTATCAACTTTTTTTCACTAAAACTATGTTTAGATTCTTAAATTAGATAAAATTCCACTTATAAGATTCTTATATTGTTATATAGTACAAGGATATGTTTTTTTAGTAAAAGGAGGGTGAAATTCAATACACTTGTTTTGCAATTTAGAGTAAAAATTTGTCAAAGATGTTTGTAAAGTGTCTAATGAAAACAAATAAATAGTTTTTGGCTCCAAATACCTAAATGCCAACATTTTTCCCCCCAATTATATGTTATATCTTGTAATAGATGACTAGGTCATCTTCTAATACAATAATTCGAAATATATGAAAATTTGAAAGTTATTTAAGTGTAGTTTATGATATATTGCTAATTGCTTATCTTTTAGATCCAAGGTGCATAATGGACTTGCTAAAATATTATTTTAAGAAATTAAATGATATTATTATGATTTGGTTGTATTAGCCATGTGTTATGATTTGGTTTGAGAATAACAATAAAAAAAAGAAACTTCTTATAGTTCTCTCACCATTGGAGGCAAGAGATCATATTCACAAAGACACGAGTGAATTTTAGTGTTTAATGCTAAAAAAGATAAAACTTAGTTTATGAAATAGTTGGATCATTAAGATAATTTACAAATTAGAATGTATTTTCATATTTTATTATGGTGGAAACTAAATAGGTTAAAATATCTAATGGTCAAATATTAAGTTCTCTGATACTAAATTTTTATTAAAGATGTTATAAGTTTACACTAATAATTCCTTCAATTTCTTTTAAATGTGGTCTATGTTTTTTTAAATATTCTTAAAAAATATAAATGAATAATTATAAGATTCTCTATTTTAATATTATTTATTTATACCCATAATAAAATGATTAAATATAAATAATAATAAAAATAATTATTGTTATATTGAAATTTAAAAATGACATTTAAATATAAATATTTTTTTAAACTGATAGTTAAAAAAACAAAGAGAAGTAATAATGAATGATATACTTAACATATATATAAATAAATAAAACTATTCTGTTATTATCAAATTGTCCCACATACTATATTAATATAAATTAACAATGTTTATAGCAATAGTTTAATTTCATTACATTTTTCTCAAGTAATAATATCGTAGAACGTTGAGTCTTCATGGAAGAAGATGCATGTGACTTTATCATCCTAGTTTGAATCTTCTTATTTTCCACACATTAATAATTAGTTATTAAATTAATGTTTCAATAATTGATAGCATACTTACAAACACTGAATAGCAAATCAGACACAGTACATTATGCATAATATAATACACCTAAATTGTTGAAGCACAATTAGGACCATTACCTTTGACCATGTCCTTGCCATAGAAAAACAACAACATAAGATACATACGAAGATCCTCGACAAAACCTTCTTCATATTTCAAATACTTAATTTCAGACACATGATGTAAACATTACTTTATATCACTTTCTTGATGTCCTAATACATTTAAAATTCTCACTTAACAATTGAGGTTAATAATAATGTATAGATATACTTTCACTATTTTAACCTACCAAGTAATTTTTAAAAAGCTACTATATATAAACTATAAAATAAGAAATATAATTGTCTTAAGAATACTATTATTCAATCCTAGTAAATTGTTGTAAAGAATTTGAAGTTGAAACACATAAAATCATAAAAAAGATATTTAGTTATTTAAAATTGGACTTCAAGTTACAAGGGTTAACCTTGTGAAATGTTTGGGTAGTTTGCGCGAAATCTTGTATTAAAATTTCATGTTATTATATATAATAATAATAATAATAATAATATTTAAATATAATAATTTACATTAAGAAGTTATTGATTAGAATAATATTGAATTCTGTTTTTTAAATGAAGTGTGTATTTAGATCTCATAAATAAATAAAAAAGTAATTGAATCGGTATGAAAATTGTCAGCAGTTTGTGAATAGATATTAGTTATACACAAAATCACTAATTATAGAATTATAATAAATGTAATAGTTTATGTTGAATTTTGTGCATTTAAAAAATAAAGGGTTAAGAGATTAGAATGTTAAAATATTTAATGTTATAATATTATAATATAATCAACATTTGTCATATAAAAAAATATTAAAATTGACTCATATTAAAAGTTTCTTAACTACAAATATATTGGAGATTTAAAATTTGTATTAAAAAAATAATTTCGCGTTATTATACTATTAATTTAATTTATGAACTTTGTAATGAGACGAAAAATATATCTAATAAAAAAATTAAAAATACGTGTAGAGTAATACCTTATACGGTATGAAGTTAATAGAGTGGACGTAGATGAAGCAGTGCAATTTGTTTATTCATTTGTGCCAAAAGTTCATTATTCATGTACAGCTATAGTACTATTAATTTAATTTCTGCAATTGACACGAGACTTTGTCTTATATCACAAGTGCATGCATGCATAATAAAATTGATACTAAAATATAAGAATATTAATAATAAAGGGATAAGTTATATGACTCTCAATTTCAGCTTCAATTTTAGTCGTCGGGCTTAATCATTGATGATATAAATTAAGCATAAACATAATTATTTATTTCCTTTTTTTATATAATTAAAAGTTTTTTTAAAGATATAATATTTGTTATCTTTAAATTACTTACGAGATTTTTACTTTTACCTTCTTTTTTTTTTTCATTTCTATGTCACTGTAATAAATGAATAATATTATAATACTCTCAACTATTAAAAGAACATTTAAATAAAAAACATTTTTTTTCAAAGATTTGTTAGTTAAAAGGTTACAAAGAGAGTTCCATTCTAAAGGAATAGTTTTATTAGTTTTTTTTTATTTATATAAAAAAGCAGGCTCTTTATATTTTTTTTAAGTAATTTTTTTTCAACAATAGTCCTACGTTACCATTTGATTCAAAGGAAATATAAAAATAGTTGAAAGACTGACTATATTTATTAGTTTCTAAATTTGGTAAAAAAAAATTTGGTTACTAATTAGATAAGAAACTATTTAACAATAATAGAAACTAATTTAGAAACTAATTTTTTTTAGTTTCTAAAATGATATCTAATTAGTTATTATTGTAACTAATTATTTTGATATCTAAAAATGAGTTTCTATTTCATGATTTTCTTGTAGTGTATAAAACACTTTATCCTTGTAATATAAAAAATACTATATAGTTGAATTAATATGATTTTGATCTCTTAAATTAGAAAAATTTTTATTTTAAAAATTAATTTTAATTTCTAAACATAACATTTGAAAGACTAATATAATTTTTTTTAAGTATATCAACAGTACATTTGACAACCATACTTTGCTTTTCAAATATATTAAATATATTAAATTTTAAAAACTAAAACAAAATTTATTTCAAATTTCAGATTCTAAAAGAATTAAGTCTTAGTTTCTCTCATCGAACACTTTCATTATTAATTTACATTTGGGATTAATTTAGAATATGTAACCGTTAAAAATGATTTCTTAAACTTGTTATAGTATGAACTTTACATAAAATTTAATGAGTTGATAAAATAATGTAACTTTTCCGTCCCCTTATATCAAGATTTTTCAACTTATGCATGAAACTATATATTTATGTATAGTTTCACAATGATCCAATAGCAAGTAACACTAGGTTCAATATAAACTCTCTCGTTAGGATAAGTTTTAAATGATTCTGATACATTATTAGATCGTGAACTTTAAGACTAACTCAATCTTACAAAATCGACTTATAAGATAAAATTTATACTCATTTATATACTATATTCTTATCTATTTAATTGACATGAAATCTTCAACATTAACTTAATATTTTTAGAAAAAATTACATATTTATTAGATATAGATATGATTCATAATTGAAGATAATACAACATTGAGACATTCTTCTCATTGTAAAATGTAACCATTGAGATATGGTATGAGTTTTAAGACTTACATCTTTAGTAGAAACAATTTATGAGTTATTCTATATATACTTTATAATTGAAAAATATAATTCGTAATTTTTGTTAGATTACATTATAACATTTTTAATTTTATTCTAACTAAAACAGTTTTTAAAAACTTTAATCAATTTACAATGTTATATTTTAATATTATATTATTATTATTTTAATGAGTAAAATAATATGTTTAATTGTTAAAGTTGAATTATTTAAAAATACAACTCAGATATTTTTTAAACTATTTTGAAATGTTACGTAATACTTTTCATGAGTTTAAACAATCCGAAATAACTCGTAATGATATATTAAATATCCAATTTTTTTATACATCCACTTTAATACTATTATTTTAATATTTTTTTATATTATTTTATTTTAAATTTATCTTTTATTATATATTTATTTATATATATAAGTTCCATCCGAGTAGGATCCACGTAAGGTGTGATGAATAAAGAAAGGGCAATCATAGATGTAACTTGTTTACTAATCCATTACCCAATATAAACCCTCAAATTTGTTCTCTTCTGAACGCCACTTCAGTGACAGCTTCATTCCCACATGCCCTTAACACACCTCTAACTTCACACGCTTCTTCATTTTACCACAATTGTACCATGACAACATTCCAAACATCTGTCAATGTTTCATGCAATATAAGTACCCTCCAACACAGCATGCTTTTGCATGTCCTCCATTCACACCATTCTGCTCTCTAGCTTATTCCTCTTGTGTTGCCACTGTTCTTCTGAGGCCATTTTTCTATTTGTTTAAGAATATGGCAATTGAGGATGTGGAGAGTGGTGAAGCCACCAAGCTCCAGTGTTTACAAGAGCCCTTCATTCAACCAGAGGAGGCTGCTACTTATAAAGAAGTTGGCTGTGCGGAAAATGGATCCATTGGAATGGTTTTGCTTAGCACACTTGTTGCTGTTTGTGGCTCTTTCACATTTGGAACTTGCGTAAGTATATATCTTAAACCATATTGCAGTTGCCACAGTCTATGTTGTATTGTATGTTTACAGTGACAAGACTATGGAAAGGGGAAATAAAAAGAAAATAAAGTGGAAATTTCCGAGTATGAGTTGAGAAAGAAACATTCTAAATCAAACCAAACATACAGAACAAAGATGAAGCTTTCACCTTTTTTATGTTGGGCTGAAGTCATTATTTTGGCAGGTGGGCTATTCAGCACCCACTCAAGCAGCTATAAGGGAAGATCTTAATCTATCTCTTGCTGAGGTGAGTGTATTCTACTTTTCCATCCACATTCTCATTTATATAGTATTCTCTCTTCTGATTTCGTCTTTTTGGGATTTGTAGTTTTCAATGTTTGGTTCTTTAGTGAACATTGGTGCAATGCTTGGGGCTATGACCAGTGGCCGGATTACAGATTTCTTTGGCAGGAAAGGGGTATGTGAAATCTAAATGCCTAAAAACAGAATCTATATTCCGAACCATGTATTGTACAACATATTAGTTATTACTTTTTGAATAAATAATATATGTATAGATAGTGTGAAAGGACTTAGTATTTTTACATTGTTATTCAATTATAACTGTTATGTATGATAAATTTCTTGACTCTAATAATATTACTTAAAGTTTATATTGAAGATGAGTTTTGATTCACAACATAAAACACATAATGCATATTAAACTCTTATTGTTCATGCGAAACAGGCTATGAGGATTTCAACAGGATTTTGCATTGCAGGATGGTTAGCTGTCTTTTTCTCTAAGGTATTCTCATTTTCTGCACATATGTGGTCATATGAAGAAAAGTTGTTGCAAAATACTAGATAGGTTTTTATTCTTTTCTATCTATTGCAGAGTTCTTGCTTCCTTGACTTGGGAAGATTTTCCACTGGATACGGCATTGGAATTATCTCATACGTGGTAAATAATTTTGATAACCATGAAACTTTCACTTATTCCATTCATAAAGTTTAGGCTTACTTAAATATGTTTCTTTATTCATATGCCTCTTCACTGTAATATATATAACAAAAATGTTTTAAAATGGAACAGGTTCCTATATACATAGCAGAAATAGCACCCAAAAATCTTCGAGGAGGACTTGCTACAATAAATCAGGTGAGGAAATATTAAGAACTTTCCTATTTTGCTCTTTATTTAAAATTTAAAAGTTAATTACAAGTGAGCTGAATTTTGACCATGACTCTAATTGTTTTTCAGCTTTTGATTGTTACTGGAATATCAGTTTCATTCTTCATAGGAAGTGTCATAAATTGGAGACAGCTTGCACTAGCGGGTACATGATAGCTTTAGTTTTGAATTGTAGTCTAAGGTGTAACAAATTATGGATAGAAAGGTATAACTATCATTTCCTTGGTTTGAACCGTGCAGGGCTAGTACCTTGCATTTGCTTGGTGGTTGGTTTGTGTTTTATCCCTGAGTCCCCAAGATGGCTGGTAAGCATTATTCGGCTACTAAGGACCAGATTAATACACTATTTTCTTCTTAATCTTGAAATGAAAATTAACTTCTATGTATATTTTTAGGCAAAGGTTGGCCGTGAAAAAGAATTTCAACTTGCTTTAAGGAGTCTTCGGGGCAAAGATGTGGATATTTCTCATGAAGCTGCTGAAATTCTGGTACTTTCCAAGCTGATTGAGAACCTTCAGAGAAATTTCTAAACAACTTGACATGTTTGTGACCTTAGCTAACTTTTTTTTGGCTAAATAGGATTATATTGAAACTTTTAATAGCCTTCCAAAGACTAAGCTGTTGGATTTGTTTCAAAGAAAATATGTGCGCTCTTTAGTTGTAAGTAACACACTTCTCTTGCAGAAATTTTGTCACAATGAACACAATTGCTCAAAAGACCTAAATTGCATTTTTTTCACACTTTCAGATTGGGGTTGGGTTAATGGCATGTCAACAATCTGTTGGAATTAATGGCATAGGATTCTACACGGCTGAGACTTTTGTAGCAGCTGGTAAGTGAGAAGAGATACATGCTGGTTTTGGAAAATCAATAGAAACCAGTTTCTTCGGTTTGTCATATTTATTTCTTCAACTGTTGAATTTGCAGGACTTTCTTCAGGAAAAGCTGGAACCATAGCATATGGTTGTATGCAGGTAGTTTATCCCTACCTATACTAGTTTCTCAAAAATCAAAATGTGAATGCATTATTGTGTTTGAACTTCATCTGTTGCAATGAGTGACAGATTCCATTTACTATATTGGGAGCCATTTTGATGGACAGGTCTGGAAGAAGACCTCTTATAATGGTAAATCTATTTGCAAACACTTATTTATCAAGACCAAGCAAAATTAAGTGGAATAAGAACTTTGATGCTTAACAAAAGTTCTTGTACACATGCAGGTTTCTGCAAGTGGGACGTTCTTAGGTTGCTTTATAGCAGGAGTTGCTTTCTTTCTCAAGGCAAGTCTTCAGTATAAAATGTATTATATTTCAATAATTTTATCAACACATGGTCCTTATATGTGTCTCTATTCTAAAATTCTTCATGACTTGATGGATCAGGACCAAAGCTTATTGCTTGAGTGGGTACCTATATTAGCAGTTACTGGCGTGTTGGTGAGTTTTCTTCTGCAACATGAATTCCTCCCCCCTCCCCACGTTCTATCAAACTCTAGTTTGACCCGAAATTGTCCTATCTTTTGAATCTTTCTGTGATCAGATCTACATAGCAGCATTTTCAATTGGAATGGGACCAGTTCCTTGGGTGATAATGTCTGAGGTATGTATCATTTGACTCCAATACTAGACTCTTGTAGCATATAGCCAAAGAAGGCTAGTGCTAGGCAACACTGAAATGGAACACATCAATATTTGCTTAAAAAATGTTCTTTATAAGAGATGAAACAATTTCAAAGGGAGTGCTGTGCTAGAGGTAGATGTTGTATCTAATGTTACTTTTGATATTTCAGATCTTTCCCATAAACGTGAAGGGAACTGCTGGAAGCTTGGTGGTTTTGTTGAATTGGTTAGGAGCTTGGATAGTTTCATACACTTTCAACTTTCTTATGAGTTGGAGTTCTCCAGGTAAGAACACTACATTCTTATAGAAACACAGTTCATTAACATTCTTTATTTCTTCTCACTATAATTATGAAATGTACTTATATTGTTTTTTTCTTTGATCAGGTACTCTGTTTTTGTATGCTGGATCTTCCCTCTTAACTATTGTATTTGTAGCAAAATTAGTCCCAGAAACCAAAGGAAAAACTTTGGAAGAGATTCAGGATTGCATTAGTTCATAGAGAGAAAGCAAATTATCAAATTCTTTTGGATCCATCTAGGATTCTCAAGGCATCAAATTACAGATTGTACCACATCCATTTTTTTGTTGCATAGTAATAACAGTATTTCCTTATTTGATAAGAAAAAAAAGCCATATTCTGTAACACTCTGCCTCTGTCTCTTCTGATTTTTTTAATGGATTTGTTGTTTACTCTAAAAAAGAACAATCCAGTTGTAGGTTCAGCTTGTGAGTAATTAATTGCTTCCAAAATTCAACCATGTTTCTTGATTTTTTTCTTCTTGTTGCAGTAGTGACCTGAAAATTTAAGTTTAAGAACCTACCATGTTCTTCATCATTAATTTACTTTTTTTTTAGATGGATGGTAATTATTACTTTAACCAGATACATCATAAATTCACTTTTACTTATGGAATTCTGATCTAAATTTAATTAGAGAATAGTAAGTTTTGTTCTTACTCAATTGCTTTGTGTAATCCTCTTAAATTCAAACGTTTTGTATTAGATTTAGATTGAGGTTCACTATTACTCCTCGTTATTGTACTAAAAATAGTAGAGCATACAAAATTAAGAAAAACCATTCATATTTATATTTACAAAAAATATTTTTAGTTTATATTTTATTCCTCTGATTTAATGATTTGATATTTCCATACTATTATTCCTTTATCTTTACATATTTAAAATTAAAATAAAGAAGCTCTTTAAAAATAACAAATAAAAGAATAATGGAAGTAGTATAAAAATGAAAACAATATAAAAGAAGGTTATCAATTTTACCAAATATAAAAGAAAAGTATATATTATGTGATAATTAAAATATTTTCCTTTTGTACGACAATGATTTGGAAATATATACTTTAGTAAATGCATAATAATAAAATGATTATTCAGTAATGCATAATATTTCATTTAAGAAAAATGCTTAATTGTAGAAACAAAATGGCGTTTCTAAATATGTATAAAAAGATAAATCACATACAATAAATTTTTCATAAATATCTTCATGCAAATTTCTAAAAAAATGGCCTATAGTGAAAGGAATGACAATGTTTAGATCTTAACACTTCTATTTGATGTGTATATAATTATTTAAGGAACTTGGCTTACTTTGAAATCTATTTGATGATATTTAATAAGGGAATTTTATTTGAACAAGAGGTTTTTTTTGAATGCATATTGTACTCGAACTCGGAGGATCGAATTAACCATAACGAGTCGGTCAGAAACTCGACCATTCAACCAATCAACTACAATGAGAAGGTCACGTGACGACATGTGACTGACCGACCATGATGACGAGTCAGGGTTGACAAAGTCAGCAAGGTTAATCAACAATTAAGAGTTGTTTAACACATCCCTAAACATGAACCAACCCCCTAATTCGACCCACCAACAAAGGTCCATTAAGATAATATAAATAGCACAAACTCCAAGAACCAGGTACGTCATTATCTACAGTACTTGACACCCAAGTGCCTACACCCTAACTGACTTGAGCATTGGAGTGTCTTCTGCAAGTATCATCCCTCCCTGCCTGTGAAATCAAGCAACTGAGAGGAGGAAGGCGAAACAGAAAACTTAGAGTGGTACTAGTAACCGACCAAAGATATAAGGAAAAATAATAGTTCTCTAGACTTTAACACCCGTTCGAGAACACATATTTTTATATTTCTAGTGAAAAAGACGAATAAGTGTTTGTTTATGAATAAGTGTTTGTTGATGTTGCGAAGACTCATGAACAAAATATGAAGAAAATCTGGTGTAGAAGTTGGTGGAGTATTTCATTTGAGCATTATTCTATGTTGAATTAGGAAAAGTGATTTTTTTTTTTATAAAAGTTGTGTTTTAATTGTTATTTAAATAACTATGAGTGGATTTTTGTGTATGTTTTTATTTATTTATACTTACTCACTCAAAGCTGTACATACGAATTTCTTTAAAATAATTTTTAAAATTAAATAATATTTGTTTTTTAATTCTAAAAGATATCTCTAGTTTTTTTTTTTTTTATAAAAATAAATGAAATAAAATTTAGATTTTCATAAATGATGAAAAATATATATGAATTTGTTTTTTTTAAAATGCAACTACTTTTTACTAAAATGTTATCTTTCACTACAGATAAAATAATTACTACAATTATGTAAAGTTCCGAATAAATAAAAATGGTGTTTTTAGAAAGATAAAAGGTATTTCACGAAGATTAAAAAATTTAACAACTGTCATTTTTTTTATTCTATTTTTAATATATTTTTAATGTGATTTTTAATTTTAATTTTGAATAAGAAAATTATTGATTATTTTTAATGTTAATTTAAGTTAGAGCTTGAGAGCTTGAGACCTGGGAGTCTGTATCACCTTCTGTGTGTACCTTACGTGTGCAGATAGCAATTTTTTAGAAGAAACCAAGCAAAGCCAAGGAAATTAAGGACCTTTGACATTTTTAATTTTTCAATATTTAATATTCATTCTTCCCAAATTACATCACTCACACACTGTAACACCAAAATCCAAGAAAGCAAGTGATTCAATTCAAGACTTCACTTCTTGTTCAAATCAGAGGTTACCTTCAATCTTTAATAATCCCTTTGTGAATTTATTTATATTTCAATTTTCACTTCAACTGTTTGATCTTTCGCTGCTGTGCACTGATGCTCAATCGAGTTGCATATTGGTACCCAGATATTCGTTTTCCTTTGAATTATCGTAATTGGACTAAAGTTCCTTTCTTTTTGTTCAATTAATTTTTTCTCCTCATTTCACACCTACCCTTTTGCTGCATCCACCAAAAAGGACCGCAAACGAAAAACTTTTGGTTCTGAGCAACATCTTGTTTTTAGTTTATTTCATTTCATTTGATTTGCTTCTTCACTGTGTGAGACTGAAAGGGGTTCTCTTTGGCATTGAATGTTGAAAATTATAGGATTCTCCGTTTGTTGTTGTGCATTTGTGGCTAAAAATTTCTATGACTCTGGTTTTCTTACTGGACTTGATGCTTTTTTCAGGATATATAGAGAATTATGAGTCGGTTGAACAAAAATAAGAGTACTTGTAGTGATGGTGGTGCCAGTAATGAATCTTCTGCGGGTGGAATAGCTGGAGAAAGGGATAATCATCTTGATCATGAAATTGCACAGCTCACAAAACTTAGGTCAAGTCCCCATGACCTTTTGGGCCGGGCTGTTCCTGGTAGGATGAGGTTACCTGCATCTACTGTGAGAATGTTAGTTGGTAGAGAAGGTAATTTTTCTGGAAGAGGGAGATTTTCATCAGCTGATGGATGTCATGTGTTAAGCCGCTATTTGCCTACCAAAGGTCCTTGGATTGTGGATAGGATGAAAAGCCGTGCCTATGTTTCACAGTTTTCTGATGACGGTTCTCTTTTTATTGCTGGATTCCAGGTTATTATTTTCATTATCATTATCATTGTAATTAATGTGATTGTATGTTTAAATTATGTTTGAAGCTGAAGATGATTCTGTTAAATTGAAGAGTTTTGTACCAGTACAAAAGGGTCACTAGATCTTCATTTGTAGTTGTTTGTGCTTTGCAATAAAACAGGGAAGCCACATCCGGGTCTATGATGTTGATAGGGGCTGGAAAGTTAAAAAGGACATCTCTGCTAGAAACTTACGGTGGACAATTACTGATACATCTCTCTCACCAGATAAACACTTTCTTGTAAGTTTGAGTTGATTGCCAATGAAGGCAGTGTTCATGAATATTACTAGGATTAAGGATTTGATATTATATACTACCACTTTTGAGAGTCCAGATTCTTTACTGGTCTTTTGGTACTCTCCTTCTGTTGTGCCTCCAAATTACAATGAATTCGATATATTAAAAATACTTTTAATGTATTTAAAATATCAAAATTAATGTAACTTGAAGGCACGGTAGAGGAACGATATATTAAAAATACTTTTAATGTATTTAAAATATCAAAATTAATGTAACTTGAAGGCACGGTAGAGGAACAATACGTAAAAAAACCAACAGAGAATCCAAATTCTAATTTTGACCATGGCTTGTGAATGCAAACACCTTTCTTATAAGTCTGAGCGGTTAACCTCTTTGTTTCTTTTAACTTCTTGCTGCTCACATTTGGCAATTTTTAATTAATTATTGCAGGTTTATGCCAGTATGTCACCAATTATCCATATTGTTACTGTTGGATCTGCAACAACAGAGTCAATAGCAAACATTACAGTATGTACTGAAATTTGTTCACTCTCATTCATTATAGCCAGTCAAATATAATTTTCATAGATTTTTAATGTTGTAGAGTGGTAAGCAAATGTTACATTTACAGTTATTTTCCTAGTTGTGTGAAAATTATATTATTTCATTAACTGTATTCTGTGTTATTCTTGTAAGATCCATCAGTGGCTAATTCAAAAATTTGTCTCCTTATTCTAAGCAAGTCAACTCTGTACAATAAAGAAAGGCTTTTTATGCTCCTATAAGATGCAAAAAATTGTAATGTTCTTTGTTAAAGATGCAACCAATCTTTTATTTATTGTTGATATTATTTAGCATACACAGATGTGTTCTTATGCTTATGCATTAAACTTCCAACCTAAAATATTTTCTTATATCTGCAACGATAATAAAGAAAATACCCTATCTTGGTTTATATTTCACTGCTTATTATGACTGCTTTTATTTTTCTCATTTTCTTTCCAACTTTTATTCTCTATCTTCTTTCAATTAAAATCCAGGCAATGAGTGCCTTTTTTCCACCAGTAAATGTATGTATGCATCTGTGTATATGCACTCACATTAAATAATTGTTTGCTTTACATTTGGGAACCTTGCTACTATTGCAGGAAATTCACCATGGATTAAATTTCTCTTCCGATGAAGATGATGATGAATTTGGAATTTTCTCTGTCAAGTTTTCAACGGATGGGCAAGAGCTTGTGGCTGGAACTAGTGATAGCTCAATATGTGTATATGATCTTGCAGCAGATAAGCTTAGCCTTAGAATTCCTGCTCACCAGGTACTATATACTATTTGGTATGACTAGTTGCTAATTTTGAGTAATTAAATAAAAAACTTGAAATATATGAGGATAGTGATTAAAAGGTGGCTGATTGCTTAAAACCTGAATAATAACTGACTAAATTAAGATATTTTTTCCTGAACCAGTCAAAATTCAGTCATGGTTCATTTTGGAATAAAGTTGGGGATTTTGGGAAGGGCAACCAAATTTTGAGCCCGAGAATCTTCTCTGCCTGTTCTTTCATCTTTGTAGAATTTACAATCATTGTAATATAGTGAATCAAGGTGGATCTATATCTGTGAGCACTGAAAAGGTGGATCATATCTGATGTGTCTTTTTCTTGTTGCAGTCTGATGTTAACACTGTCTGCTTTGCTGACGAATCTGGCCATCTAATATATTCTGGAAGTGATGATAGTTTCTGCAAGGTAATATTCATATTTTTTTTGGTTAAAATGAATTTGATAATTCTGCTGATTTCTTTGTTTGCTGTGATATTTTTGTTTACAGCATGTCTTTATTCCATTATTGGTGAGTTAAGTTTATAGTACTGATCACACCATTAGAGCCATTATCAGGAATGGTTTGGACAAGTGTCTCCACAAGGACCTTTATGAAGTAAAATTGACTTTCGCATTAGTTAAAATTAGTTTATGAAAAAGTAAAAAAAGTTTTTGGAGAAGCTATGAGAGTTTCTACTAATTAGCTTGTGCACAAGTTAATTTTAACTTATGGAGAAGTCAATTTCATTTTTTTCTTCTTGTTTCCTCTCCTAGAAGTCTTTATGGAAAAAATTGTCAAAACAGACCCTTAGACTGTTATGGTGAAAGGATAGTTGATTTAATTTGATCTTAGTAGATGGCAATGCAATTAGCTTTAGTTTATTTTTAAGCTGAGGATATAGGTTTTGTTGTTTCATCTTTACTAAAACCAAGTGTGTTTTTTGTAATCATGAAGAACTGAAGATATCCACGGAGTAGTCTGTAGCAGAGCAACACTATATATAAATGTGTAGTAATTTTTACTCTTAAATATTAATTTAATTCATGTCATGGGATACCTGAATTTAATTCTTCTGTTTCTTCTTCCGGACCTATTTTAACTATCTTGAATACTGACATGACATGTATGTGTTTACTATGGGGAATTTAATGTTTTAATATCAATTTATTTATTTTTAAATGTTTCCGAGAGAAATTTAATATGGGGAAGGATCTTTTACTATAAAATAAATTAACTTTCCCGAAGGTGTAAAATGAACCAGCATTTAGGTGTTCTCCAAGATTAAGGGTTTCTTGAAATTTTTTTCTTCACAATGTAGTGGTGCAAAATACATTGGTGTTTTCCAAGGTTAGGCTTTGGAATGTATTTATTTTTTCTTTGAAATTAATCAAATTCTGCAAGTTCATCTTTCCTCAAAGTGCTGTCTGACGTTCTTAAGCCTTCGTGCTTGTAAGAGTATTCTTCAAACGCTTAGAAGTTTTTATATGGATGATTTTGGGAAAAAATCGTAGGATTTCTATTGCTTGTGATGTTAGTTGAGATGTGGCTATTAGTATATTTATTTTAGTCATATAATTTAATTGCCAAAAAGAGGAACATGTTTACCAACATTTAATGTGGTAACTGGTTAGGTCTAGATGAATGGATACGCTGTCAAAGACAAGAAAAAGTTTGACAATATAGAGAGCCCAATAGTTGGACAATATTTATGCTACTTGTTGGTTGTTGTTTATAGCCAAGCTTTGCAAGAAATGGGTATCTTTGGTTGATGCTGCATACTAAGGAACGAGCTTTCTATAAATATCACATTATATATAAAATAAGTATATATTTATGAATGCAGTTGCATATCAAGGTGCAAGCACAAGGACAGCGTTCTTTGAAGCTTGGACCTGGCTCATAACTAATGAGCTGAAGATTTAATGTTAACTCTCAAGTTGTTGCTCATTGCACTATTAATAATTTTCAATATTCATGGCTGTTGTGACGTTGTGCAGGTATGGGACAGGCGTTGCTTTGTCACTAAAGGACAACCAGCTGGTATCTTAATGGGACATTTAGAAGGCATTACATTCATTGATAGCCGTGGGGATGGTCGGTATTTAGTTTCGAACGGAAAAGATCAAACTACCAAATTATGGGATATAAGGAAGATGTCTTCTAATGCTATAAAGTAAAACTTTGTTATCCCTCACTTTGTTACGTATATTCAGAGTTATGCCAATGAATTTTATAGCTTCTCTCTGTAACCTGAATTTCTTTGAAGTAGAAAGAAGAAAGAATACAGAGACAAAAAAACTGGCAGTAATTTGAAAAATAAGATCTAAAAAGAAAAAAAGCTAATAGTAATTTGAAAAATCAGATCTACAAAAACATAAAGTATTAATTGAGCTTGGAAGTTACATTGAGTCTGATTGATTCTATTGCTAAACCCCTTGTAAATGTTATTCTGGTTCTGAACTGCGATGTGAACAATTGGACTGAGAATTCTGTAGTTTATTGATGCTGCATGAATGGAACTTACTCTTTCAATTGATATATTGGATGGTTATTCATCTTAGTTATTGATAATTGTAAAGCCAAACTCTTCTTCCATATGATTAAGTCTGTACGCATATACTCACTACTTATTGTTATGAATGTTGATCTGGCATGATATTTTATGTTGGGGCCACTTTGGTTGAAGAAAACCCAAAAAAATGTGACTCCCTTTTATTTTTTCTACTTATAGTCTGTGATGTGTATTTAAGAATTTTGTTTTTTCTTAAACCAACAGTCTGGGTCTTGGAGATGATGAGTGGGACTATCGGTGGATGGACTATCCTGAATACGCAAGAAATCTAAAGCATCCTCATGATCAGTCACTGGCAACATATAAGGGTCACTCGGTGTTGCGTACTTTAGTGCGCTGTTATTTCTCTCCTTCATACAGGTAACTTGTGCTTTTGGAACTTTCTTACTTTGGTGCACCGTTGCTCTTTAACTTGATATAAGATTCTAACTTATCCAACATATTTAGGTGCTGAAATTGCTTGATGTTTTGTATTTGTTGTTTCCATGTCAAAAAGCTATATATTTTATAGTAATGATCCAAATCAATGGCTGTTACTTCAGAAACTGGAATATGTTTCATGGAGTGGCTAGGATGTGGCTGTGTTGATGATGTTGTTCCATGTTCTCTCTTATCCTTCCTTTGTTTTTTTTAAGAATGTGAATGACACTATGCATTTCTTGTTGCAGCACTGGTCAAAAGTACATTTATACCGGGTCTAGTGATTCCTCTGTATATATTTATGACCTGGTAAAAGAAATTTCTCAGATATTTTATCAATAGTTAACTGCATTTGTATGAAGATTTGACTTAATAATTTTATATTTTTTAGGTAAGTGGTGCACAAGTTGCAAAACTTGATCATCATGAAGCACCTGTACGAGATTGTAGTTGGCACCCCTTTTATCCAATGATGATCTCTTCAGCTTGGGATGGTGACATTGTGAGGTGGGAATTTTCTGGGAGGGATGAAGGCACTGGGAGTGTTGAAGCCAGTGCTGCTCCAAGTAAAAGAGCAGGCCGAATTCGTCGGAGAAATTTGCTTTATCTATAGTTCATGCTCTTTGTACATTGTGTCTCTTTGGATCCATGATATATTTTGTTAACCATATGGAAGTTATGTGTCTTTGCTCTTCTTTCTCTATTCTCCTACAGTTTTAGAAAGGGTCCCAAAAATTTGTCAAGTTTTTATACCTTCTTCAAGTTTTGCAAGTCTATCAGGGATGAACATGTAGGCTTAGTTATTGTATAATGTTGTCCCCTAATGTATTAAACGAGTCCCAAATCGTTACTGGGCTATTATACCTTCCTAACTTTACCCTTATCAGTTTCTCTTACATTTTTTAATTTCGAAGGGTGAAATTTTTATACAAGATGAACACAGAAGGGAAACATAATTTTCCTATAGATTCAAGGAAGGAGAAAACATCTTTGTTTTTGTTTGGTAGAGAGGAGATAAAAATATGCCCCTAAAGATAGATGAAAATAAAATAGGAAGGTGAAAATAAAATAGGAATTAAAGGTATTTAGTTGAAAAGAAATAGAAAAGAGATAATGAGAAAGAAGAGTAACAATAAGAGAAGTAATATAATGTATTTTTTTTTCTCTTTTACACTAAATATACAAAATTATTTCCGTTATTTTCTCTTTCCTTAACTAAACAACACTTCATACATGTTTTATCCTTCGATGTTATATGTATATATATATATATATATATATATATATATATATATATATATATATATATATATATATATATATATATATATTTATAATATATTAAAAATAACATATTTTTTTTTTTATT